>Ga0075117_1000575_pt1 | contig 24678 bp, 19 predicted proteins | sample AntAceMetag02UKJ_FD_69789 | JGI IMG/M metagenome (GOLD analysis project Ga0075117, IMG submission 69789) | Saline lake microbial communities from Ace Lake, Antarctica - Antarctic Ace Lake Metagenome 02UKJ | ecosystem: Environmental > Aquatic > Non-marine Saline and Alkaline > Saline | place... | reverse complement strand
AGAAAATCCTGCCCAAAGGGGCGTTGGTGATCATTCTGCACACGTGTGAGTTTGCTCAGGGGAATTCGTGGGCCAAACGCATCACCAAGGAAGCCATCAAAGTGCTGAGCGCCGAAGACGAAGTCGGTGCGATCGGATATGGGTCGGGGGGTGAGCACTGGATTTTCGAACTCACGCCCGCCAAGGAATACGATTCGCTGGTCACGCAAATCAACGGCGCGGATATCGGGGACATGCCGGAATTCACCAGCACCATGGAAATGGGACTGAAAGGTCTGATCGCAAGCGATGCGGCCAGTCGACACATGATCATCATTTCCGACGGTGATCCGCCCATGCCGCCACCGGCAACACTCAAGAAATTCCGTGACTCGCAAACCTCGGTCTCAACCGTTGCCGTGTTTCCGCACGGCCCGCGAGATGCTCAGATTCTGAATGCGATCGCCAGCCAAACGGGCGGACGATTCTACTTCCCCAGCGATCCGGCTCAGCTGCCGTCGATCTTTATCAAGGAAGCCAAAACGCTGCGGCGCAGCCAAATTCAGAAACGCACGTTCACACCGCGCCTGTTGAACGACGATCCGATTCTGCGTGACATCAACAGTGTCCCGCCGCTGCATGGTTATGTGCTCACGTCAGAAAAAGAGGATGCTCGGGCGACCGTGCTGTTGTCGGCTCCACCCAAAGAAGACGACATGGTGGCCGACGATTCGGACGTCGATCCGGTGCTGGCTGTCTGGCGTTACGGTTTGGGAGCCACCGCTGCTTTTACGTCCGACCTCACAGACGACTGGGGCAAAGACTGGGTGCAGTGGGAACAGTTTCAGCAACTGGTCACGCAGATGACAAGTCGCGTCAGTCGCGTGCGGCGTGAGCAATATTTGCGGGTGTATACTTACGTCAACGGCAATGAGGGCGTGGTTGTGGTGGAAGATTTTCATCCCGACGAAATGCTGTTGGATATGACTGTTAACGTCAGTGCCGCCAATGGCTTCAAACACAGCAGCGCCGTCCGGCAGATTGCTCCGCGACGTTATCAAACCACGATTCCGTTGCAGGGCAAAGCTCGTTATCAGGTCCAAATCACGGGCGCTGGCACAGATCGGACGGAGATCGCCTACGGTGGATTTATCGTTTCTTATTCGCCCGAATATCTGCGGTTTCAATCCAACCCGATCGCGTTGCGGGAGATCGCGGAACAGACGGGCGGCATGGAACTTGATCCGGATCAAACATCGCAGGAACTCGCCGACCAAATCTTCGGCCGGCGCGCTCCCAAACGCAGCAGCCAGCCAGTGTTCGATTGGTTTTTGATGGCGTTGGCCTGCATGATTCCGCTGGATGTCGCCGTGCGACGCGTGCAGCTGGATTTTTCATGGCTGACCCGCATGTTTCGCAAACGCAAAACCGAATCCACATCGACGATGGGATCGCTGCTGCAAAGAACGCAGGCCGTGCGCGCCACCTTGTCGGAAACCAAATCGGCACCCCGGTCGAACCCACCCGAACGACCGCTGCAGCCGCGCGCCGTCGCCCCGAAAACAAAAACATCGAACGTCGATCCAAACGCGACGAAAACACAACAGCCCAACCCGCAGGACGCGGCGGCAGACGATGGCAACACCACGTCACGATTGCTGGCCATGAAACGTAAACGAGAACAGGAAGACGATTAGATGACACAGCCCATTGATGCCGCTGAGCTGCAGCGGGAAGCGGACCAGTTCAAGAAAGAATTTCAGATCATTCGCGACGCCATCGGACAGGTGATCGTCGGCCAGCAGCAAGTGGTCGAAGCCACGCTGACCGCCATTCTGTGTGGCGGCAATGTCCTGCTGGAAGGCGTACCGGGACTCGGAAAAACGGAACTCGTCAAAGCGTTGTCGCGCGTACTGGAACTCGACTTCAGTCGGATTCAGTTCACTCCCGACTTAATGCCCGCCGATGTGATCGGCACCAACGTGATGACGTCCGATGAAGGTGGAAATTACAAGTTCGAATTCCGCCAAGGCCCCGTGTTTACTCAACTGCTGCTGGCGGACGAAATCAACCGCGCCACTCCCAAGACACAATCGGCACTGCTGGAAACCATGCAGGAAGGCACCGTCACCACGGGCGGCAACACTTACCACATGGAACAACCGTTCTTTGTGCTGGCCACGCAAAACCCCATCGAACAGGAAGGCACGTTCCCGCTACCGGAAGCTCAACTGGACCGCTTTATGTTCAAAGTCGTGGTTCCGTTTCTGAATCGCAGCGAACTGAACGAAGTTGTCAGCCGCACCATTTTACGAAAGCAGGTTCAGATCGACAAAGTGGTCGACGGCCCCCGAATTCTGGAATTGCGATCGATATTGGATCGCGTTGTCGTCAGCGATCCCATGCGTGACTTTGCCTGCCGTTTGGTGTTGTCGACGCACCCGAACACAGAATACGCGCCGGATATGGCCAAGAAATTTTTGCGGTGGGGTGCCAGCCCACGAGCGGCTCAGGCGCTGATTCGAGCGGCGCGGGTGCGGGCGTTAAGCCAAGGGCGACCGCATGTGGCGTTTGAAGACATTCGGCACTACGCGGCGGAAGTTCTGCAACATCGAGCACTACTGAACTACGACGGCCAAGCCGAGAACATTTCCGTGGCAGATGTGATTGCCGAGTGTGTGGCAAAACTGCCGACAGAAGCGTAGGTCACGCTCCCGCGTGACAACACGGTCGACGCGGACAACACGGTCGACGCGGACAACACGGTCGACGCGGACAACACGGTCGACGCGGACATCACGGACAACATCGCTGAATAAAAAACGTCGCACAGCTATTCAAAATCGAACTATTTGGTACGCAGGAGCGTACCCTACCACAGAAGCGTAGGTCACGCTCCCGCGTGACAACACGGTCGACGCGGACAACAAGAAACGTTGCAAAGCGATTCTTGGTGGACAGCGCCAATTTAGGCGATCTATAAGGGAAAACGCATGTGGAATCGAACCGCTGGATCTATCCTCCCTTCTCCCTCGAGAGGGAGAAGGTGGCCGAAGCCCGGATGAGGGGGCCTTGGTGGAGAATGGCCGCGAAATCAAATCAAGGCTGAACGAAAGCCCCCTCACCCTAACCCTCTCCCCTGAAAAGGGGAGAGGGGACAATCGCAGCAAATGAAGAATAAACTGTGAGCACAGACAGCACGACACAACTGACTCCGCTGTTTCCCAACAGCACATTAAATCGCATCGAACGCATGCGGCTGAATCCGCTGCGCCGACTGACGAATCGCAGTCGTGGGGAACATTTGTCTGGCAAAGGTGGCGGCAGTACGGACTTCGCCGACTACCGCGACTATGCTGCTGGCGACGACATGCGATATGTCGACTGGAACATCTTTGCGCGACTGCATCGACCATACATCAAGCAGTATTTGCACGAAGAAGAACTCCACGTGGTCATCATGATCGATGCCTCCACATCGATGTTGTTCGACGACAAACTGTTGAAGGCGCGACAACTGGCCGCCGCCTTTGGCATGATGGGGTTGCTGAATGTCGAACGCGTCAGTGTGTATGCGATTCATCAGCAGCAAGGCAAGCCGTGGTCACTGCCGCCGGGCACGGGCCGCCAAAAGATTCGCCCGTTGTTGAAGTTTTTGGAAGGCATCGAAGGTGGCGGCAACATTCCGGTGGAACAAGCGATCGAAACGATGCTGCGATTTCATCGCGGGCGAGGCATCGCCATTCTGCTGTCCGACTTTCTCACCTTTTCAGATCTTAGTCGGTCGTTAAACCTGCTGTTCAGCAGCGGACTGGAAGTCTGGGGCCTGCAGATTCTGGGCGAATCAGAAATCAATCCCACGCTGGATGGAGACCTGCGATTTGTGGACAGTGAATCCGGCGAAACGCTGGATATCACCAATGCGGGTGAGCTGATGAGTCTGTACCACGAACACCGGCAGTGGTATCAAGAAACGTTGCATCAGCAATGCCGCAGCCGCAACGGTCGGTTCACGTCGATCAATTCGTCGGCGACCATCGAAGAAACGTTGTTCGATACACTCAGTCGACAGGGATGGGTGTTGCGATGAGCTGGCCTGACTTCCGATTTCCGCTGGGTGGCTGGTTTTTCCTGTCACTGATCCCGCTGGTGATCCTGTACTTCCTGAAGCTCAAACGGCCACGGCTGGAAATCCCGTCGCTGGCACTGTGGCAGTCGGTGGTGAATGATCAGCGCGTGAATTCGCCGTTTCAAAAATTCCGCCGGAACCTGTTATTGCTGCTGCAAATAATTCTGATCTGCTTGGTCATTTTGGCTTTGATGCAACCGTTTATCAGTGCGGGACCAGAAACCGACGAATACATTCCGGTGCTGATCGACTGTTCGGCCAGCATGTCCGCGAAGCTGCCGGGTTCCGATCAGACGCGATTGGAAGTCGCCAAAGAACGTGTGCAGGCCATGATCGACAACCTGCGTGGCCAAGGCAAAATTTCGCTGTTTACATTCTCCAGCGGTGGACGACGGCTGACAGAATTCACGGACGATCAGCAACTGCTGAACCGCGCCATGGATGAAGTCGTGCCGACTCATCGCGCCAGTAAGCTGGATGAAGTGCTGCGGATGGCCGAAGCGTACGCGCGCACGGCGGCGGTACAGCGCGTGATCGTGCTGACCGATGGCAACTTGCAGGATCGTGTCGACTTCGAACTTCCCTTCAAACTGGAAGTGCAGCGCGTCGACCAGGGCGGCAACAACATCGGCATCACAGAAATGACAGCGCGGCGCAGCGGGGTGGATAACTCCAGCGCGTGGGACATCTTTGTGCGTGTGGCAGGTTCCGGCGACGAAACGGTGTTCGGCGAAATCACGTTAACACAAAACGGAAACACGGTCGGCAAAGAATCCGTGGGCGCGTCGCAGGAAGATTCCGAACGACTGGTGTTTTCCGTCGACAGCGCGGAATCATCGTTGATTCAGGCGACGCTGGAAGTCGATGGATTCGATTCTCTGGACATCGACAATTCCGTTTGGTTAAGTCTGCCGAAAACGCGACCGCTGATGGTCCGCGTCGATGCCAAGATGTATTCTTGGCAGCATGCACTGAGTGTGCAACCCGACTTAGACATCGATGCCGCAGAAACACCCGCTGCCACAGAATACGACTTAATCATCAGCAACAACGAAGAACTGAACGGCATTCACGCTCCGATCATGATCTACAACGGCGTCGTTCCGGAAGACTTGGCCGACCTGATCAGCATTGCCGACCTAACGGCGGAAGACGAACCCGTGCAGGTTGTCGACTGGGCCAACACCGCACCGTTGCTGCGTCATGTGCGTTTGCGAGACGTGCAGATTGGCCAAAAAGCAAGCTTTGCAGAAGGTGCGGACGCGCAACTACTGGAAGAACGTGGCTACGAAGTGCTGATTCATGCGGCCACTGGGCCGCTGCTATTACAACGACGACGTGGACTGGAAACAGCGTTCTACTTTCTGTTCCACACCGATCGATCCACCCTGCCCTATCGATTGGCGTTTCCGATTCTGGTCCGCAACGCCATCGAATCTGCTCTGCAACAGGCCGGCCTGGCAGAAGTCGCCGCCGTTCCCACCGGCGTGCTGCCGCCGATCAATCTGGAGGCGGATCGTGAGTATCGAATTCAGGGACCGAACGATGTCGTCGATACGATGAAATCGAACAGCACTGGAGCGTTGAATGGTGTTCAGGCTGACTTTGTGGGCAAGTACGATATTCTGGATGGTTCTGAAGTGGCGGTCTCCATCGGAACGGGGTTGCTGAGTCCGCTGGAAACATCGTTGACGTCGGTTGAACAGTTGCAGTTTGCGGAACTCAGTGTGGCCACCGACGAAACGAAGGTCATCGATTCCGACCGTCATCTGTGGTGGGCTTTCGCGATGCTGGCGTTTGTGTTTCTGCTGATTGAATGGTGGTACTTTCAGCGTATGAGAGGAGCGACGACGTGACGTGGCAACAAACAGGCTTCCGAATTCGCCAGACACTTTTGACAAGCAGACCGTGGACGACTGTGCTGCTGATGCTGGCCATGTGGTCACCAGCCACGTTCGGTCAATCGCAATACCCAGTCAAGATGAAACTGGAACCGCTTTCGATTCGCGGCCGGTCTGGTGGACCGGTCCCGATTCGAATTAAGCTCGAATACAACTCACACCAGATCCTAGAAGGTGATCTGGTGCTTGACATTTATAACACGGTGTATGCGGCCAGTGACCTGACCGCCACAATTCGTTACGAAGGCATTGTGCTGCAGGGCGGCGACTACTTTTTCGAAACGGTGCTGCCTCCCATTGAGCATTCCAACGGCAAGCAATACCAACTGACGGCATGGTTCGAAACAGCCAACAGCCGCATTCCCCTATCGACGAACCCCAAAGATCCCGACGAACCTCGGGAGCTATTATCCATCGGTCCGTTTCAACGCGCGGCCTTGCTGTGTTCGTGTGCGGGAGACAGTGGTAACCGGCAACCCTCCAAGAATCGGAAGTTTCTGAATCGAGGGTTGGCGCTGGACAACTACAATCCGTTGCCGACAGAAAACGAATCTGGTCAATTGCGGCGGGATGATGTTTCGGTGCTGCACTATGCCGCCAACTGGGATGCGTTTGATCTTCCAGAAGATCCGCTGCGACTGTGCAGCTTCGACGTTGTGCTGCTGGCCGATGGCGCTTTAAGCCGTCTGGAGTCTGCTCAACTGACAGCGTTGACCACTTGGTGCGAAGCGGGCGGCAGTGTGTGTGTGTTGCCGGACGATCGAAATCTGAAGGGCATCCATCTGCAGTTTCTGCAAAGACTGTTCGAGCGATCCGACGATCCGGATGTGAACCTGCGGCTGACGGACGACGGCACGCTGCTGGTCATCAGTAACCAGCAGAACGCGGTCATCAATCGTCATCCCGGCTTGGGCCGCGCCACGTTGTTGCCTGTCTCTGGGGAACTCGAAACCGCACTTTCGTCGGCGGCACTGGGGCAAATCGTGGGGCATCTTTGGAAAGTTCATAGCGACTCACGCGTCCACAACGGACGTCCGTGGAAGATCAAACCCGTCAAGCTGGCGTTCTCAGAACGAGGCCAATCGGTCACGGGCTCGAATGACAATTTTGGGTTGTCGATACCAGCAGGCGAAGAACACCTGCATCGAGCCGACCAGAAGTTTGCCACTGAGGAAGATCTGGCGCTGCAGCACGGCCTGCAGTACGCTCTGCCACCGAAACCCTGCGAGCTGGCGTCGGCCTGCGAATCCGCGTTGCTGCCGGTTGGCGTGCAGATGGTGCCGGCGTGGGTGATTGGCGTGCTGTTGATTGCCTATGTGATCACGATCGGCCCGGTCGATTATCTGGTGCTGGGGATGTTTCGCATTCGCAAATACACGTGGATCCTGTTTCCGGTGGTGACGGTTTTCTTCACCGGACTGACCATCGCGATCGCTCACAACTACATGGCCAGCAGCGAAACCGGCGGATCACTGTCGGTGGTTGACTTGGTCGACAACGGACACGCCGTTCGCCAGACGTCCATTCAAATGCACTTCCACGGACGACAAACCACGTTAAAGGAAGACAACAGCCAGTCGTTTATCGTGCCAGCCCAGATGATTGTCGGCAACTTCAACCCCAACGGCATGCCCGAAGGCCCGCGTCCCATCAGCCCGAAGCTGGACTACGCCGGCCGGTTTCCGCAATCCTTCCAAAGCACGATCTTGCTCCGACAATGGGAACCTCAGATGACGCGCTCACTGACGCTGGCACCCAAAGACACCAACGTACCAGACATCGCGTGGAATGATTTCCGTCTGATCAACACAGAAGCCGGCCGACAAAAACTCAGCACACAGTTATCAAACCTAGCCACCAGCGGACAACAAATCGACGCGATCATATTGCACGGCGAACAGCAACACCCGCTGTTTCCGGCCGGCATGATGTTCTCCACGGCAAAGATTCAGCAGGCTCGCAGTTGGCTAAACCAAGACGTGTGGTCTCGACAACGTCAAGTGCCTCCGCGAGACGGTTTGCTGGCGTTGGGTGTCTTGGATGCTACCGTTCGCACGGGTGTGCGAGATTTTTTCAGCATTGTGTCACAGGTTTCTCCACACGGTGCGGCCTCGATGGAAGATTTGCCGCTGCTGGATCGTTCTAACGAACAGCAGTGGCTGTTAATGGTCGCCGTTCGCGAAGGACTGCACACAAATATCTATCGTCGTATGTTTTTCGACCGGGATTTGAAACTCAGTGAGCCACCAAATGAAATTCTGAACCCTTAGCTGGACGGCGCCACTCTCGTATTGGCAGCATCTTGCCGCCGTTAAGGACAATTCTCCAGCCGTTTGGGCGCTAGACCCGGACCTGTGCCGTAATCGTGTCCGGGGCTAACGCCCAAACGGCTGAAAAACATTCTGACAACACCATTAACAGCGTTGGGCAGCATCTTGCCGCCGCTCAGAGACTGCGGCAAGATGTCGCAGATACGAAACACGGACAAGTCAGCGTCAAACGCTGCAGCAGGCAATCAACTATGACAACACCACTGGCAGTCTGTATTCGCGATCTGCGTGTCAGCTACGGAAAGTTCGAAGCCGTCAAAGGGATTTCGATTGATATCCCCAAAGGCGAAGTCTTCGGCTTCATCGGCCCCAACGGCGCAGGCAAGTCGTCCACCATTCGCGTGCTCGCGACGCTGCAACCAAAGTTTCGCGGCATGGCACTCGTCGGAGGCATGGATGTGCTGGCGCAGCCGCAGCAGGTGCGAGAAAAGATCGGTTATATGCCGGACTTCTTTGGCGTGTACGAAGACCTGACAGCTCTGGAATATCTGCACTTCTTTGCGGCAGCCTACAAGCTGCCCAGCCACAAACGGCGGGGAGTCATCGATGACGTGTTGTCACTGACCGATCTCACACACAAAGCCGATTCCCCCGTCGACGGACTGTCACGCGGTATGAAACAACGCTTGGCATTGGCGCGTGTGCTGCTGCACGATCCGGATTTGCTGTTACTGGACGAACCGGCCAGTGGCCTGGATCCTCGCGCACGCATCGAAGTTCGTGAGCTATTAAAAGCGTTGAAAGACATGGGCAAGACTATTCTGATCAGCAGCCACATCCTGCATGAACTCAGCCAGCTGTGTACACGCATCGGGATCATCGAAACGGGTGAAATGGTGGCCGAAGGATCGTTGCAGGATATTTTTCGACAGTTGCAGTTGAAGCGTATCATTCATATGCGGTTCGAAAATCCGACCGGCGATCTGGAAGCTCGGGTGAAAGCCATCAGCGGGGTTGATTCTGTCGAAGTGCAGGTGGATCGCTGGGCCGTTCGTCTGCATGAAGACGTGCTGTCGATTGCCGACTTCCATCAGGCATTGGTCGAAGAAAAAGCGAGGATCACAATGTTTCAACCGGAAGCCATGGACATGGAAACGGCGTTCATGAAACTGACCGAGGGCAAAACGGCGTGAGCTGGATTCCAGAATTACCATTGCTGCGGCGTGAATTGACGGAGCTCGCCAATCGACGGCGCACGTACGTGGTGCGGATGGTGGGTGCGGTGATCGTGCTGTTGATCGTCTTTATCGCCTATCAAACTGCGATGGAGAATCGAGCACAGCTGGGGACCGGAATCTCCCGATATCTGGGCGTCGGCGGTGAAGTCTTTGAATTTGTGGCTCCGGCGTTGTTCGCTGTGATCCAGCTGTTGATGCCAGCCTTTTGCTGCGCCTGCATCACCAGCGAAAAAGAAAGCAACACCATCGGCACGCTGCTGCTGACGCGATTGTCGCCGGCCACAATCATCGCGGAAAAATTCATGAGTCGGCTGGTGCCGATGCTGACGTTGCTGCTGCTGACCTTTCCCGTGCTGGCTCATGTGCTGACGCTGGGCGGCGTCGATACGGACATCATGATCGGAACGCTATGGTTGTTATTTTGTGAGTGTCTGTTTTTCGCCAGTATTGCAATCCTGTGCTCAGCTTGGTTTGCCACCACAGTGTCCGCATTCACGGTGTCGTACTGCCTGACAGGCCTGTTGACGATCATGTCGATCAGCCTTCGTTTTCAAACGTTTGTTCCGTCTTCCATCTGGCTGCAGTACCGATTCCGATTCGACCAAGAAATCAGTAGTCCAACCGCAACATTTCTGTGGTCGGTCCTTCAAGAAACCGGACTCACCAAAATCGTTGCCACACCGTTATGGCTGGTGATGTTCATGAAGTCGATTCCGGCCTTACTATTCACGCTGTTCTGCTTGATCCTCGCGCGCGTTGTCCTAGTGCCACGTGCATTCCCGAATCATGCTTCGGTGTTGCTCAAGCTGTTCAAGGTCGTCGACACGTTCTTCAAGGAACTCAACGATCGCACGACTGGCGGAATCGTGTTGATCAAAGACGGTACTCCCCTGCCAGAAAACCGTCCGGTGATCTGGCGTGAACAATACAAAAAGTCACTGGGCAAAGCCCGCTACCTGTTTCGAGTTTTAGTGGTGCTCGAAGGTCCCACTCTGTTTATCTGTATGATGGCGGCCACCATGTCAGCTCAGGGCGCGTTCGCGGGGTTGTACTTTTTGCAGGTGTTCATTTGGATTCTGGCGGTGCTGATCACCACCGTCAAAGGGGCCACGTTGTTTACATCAGAACGAGCTCAACAAACACTGGAACCGTTACTGGCCACACCCATGACAGCGGTGGAAATGCTGGATCAAAAAGTCGGTGGCATGAAACGCTTGTTGCTGGTCGTGGCGACTCCCATTCTGACGGTCAACTTCACGCATCTGCTGTTGAATTTTAGTGGCATGGGGTTGTTGTCCGGTCGAGCAATCATGTATTCGGTTCTGAGCCTGATCGGCACTTATGTGTTGTTGAACCTGACAGCTTGGGCATCGGCGGGCATCGGGTTAAAGATCCATTCACAAACCAAAGCCGTGTTGGCTTCGTTCACGGTGATCGCCGTGGTGGTGATCGTGCCGCTGGCGATTTGCGCCAGCTATCCCATGGGCTACACCTTGCAACGCTGCGTCCAAACTTGTTGTCCGGCCAGCGTCGTCATTTTCGCGGAATCGTATTTGCATCAAAATTCTTGGGAAATATTCGGAGTGCGCAGACAGCAACACGCGAACACGCTGTCTTGGGCCATGGGAGTCCTGATGCTGTACACCGTGGAACTCATCGCGATTCGCTGGTTGGTCCGCACGGCCAGCCCGAAACTCTTGGGGCGTCGCGAAAACGATGTCAGCCGCCGCAACGCCGCCGCACCGGATGAACATTTTCTGCTGGAGAGCGTGCAATGATGGACGGCATGCTTAGCAACTCACCGCGCCGGTTTCAGACAACCATTCTGTGGCTCGTCGCCGTCGTCTGCTGTTGTTGCAACTCTGCCGTTGCTCAATCCACTGGCCCGCAACTGAAGGTTGTAGAACGCATCTGGGGCTTTGATGGTCGAGTCCAGCCGGGGCAGTTTAATCCGTTGACCGTGCTGCTGGACAATCAGACAAACGAAGACATCGACGCCGCCATTACCCTGCAGCAGGTGAGTCCTCGCCTGTCTGAACGGGGCGCGCAGTATGCGGAGAAGGTCTATGTCTCAGCGACAGGACGGCGTTGGGTGCAGTTCTATCCGTATATCGCTCAGGGCTATCAAACCGAATGGAAACTGACCATTGATGACGGCGAAAAACTGATCAACGAACAACTGGGAAACACGTTTACTCAAGCCCGAGCGGTCAATCAACAAGACACACCGGAGGAGGCTTTGGTACCGCAGGTGATTATTCTGGACGTCGACAACAGCAGCACGCGACCCGCAACAGTCAAACATCTGCCCGAAAATATCTTTCCGCCCTACGCCACAGCCACCAGCGGATTGCACACTGTCTTTCTGGATCACGTGCCCGATTGGGAACTGCCGCGACAGCAAGCGTTTCTATCGTGGCTACGGTTGGGCGGACGACTGCATCTGCTGCAAAATGGGCGCGGCGAGTTTCCACGATTCTCCGGACCACTCGGCGAACTGAACCAACCGCTGAGTCGTTACGAAATCAATAACGGGATCGTGATTCGACACCCGATCCGTCGCGATGCCTTGTCCGAATCCATTGTTCGTCAGGCCATGGTGATCGATTCGCTGAAAGACAAGGACACGGAAGCCGAAAAAGAGCTCCGCGAACGATACAAGAATACCGGGCAGGGACTCGGAGAACTCATTCCGATCGATGCTTCGACCGTTGACGACGAACTGTTTCGCGGCATGCGCGAACTGACTCGACCAAATCACGCTTGGTGGCTGATCTTTCTGCTGGCACTCAGCTACATCGGCCTGATTTTTCCGGGTTGTTTCTGGGTTTCGAAACGCAAAGGCCGAGGCTTCATGGAAACCTACGGCGCGATCATCGGACTGGCGGTGGTGTTCAGCCTGCTGTTTCTGATCATCGGACGGCGAGGCTACGGCGAAGCGACAAACCTGCAGACATTGGCCATCGCAAAATCGGAAGACGCCCGCCATTGGAGCGTGTTTCAATGGAATGCACTGTTTGCCACGGCCGGCGACAACTATTCAGCCACCGCGCCCGACCAGCAAATTGTACTGTCGATTGCAGACACCGACAGCAACACTGAATCACAAGTCACGCCGGGCAACAGCGGCGCAGCCAGCATGCAGATTCCACCGTACTCGTCACAGACATTTGTCAGTCGTCGGCGAGTCACCGCAGATCCCTGGAAGCTGTCGATCAAAGAGATCAACATCCAGCTGTCCGGCATGGTGTCCTTAAAAATCGATGTGGGGGACAACTTTCCGATCAGCAAAGACACCCAATACATGGTGCTGGCTGAACGCAGCCTGTACGAAATGCGCTACGCACCGGCTTCGAAGGAACTCACACTGTTCGGCGCACGACGACGATTGGCCACGTATTGCCAGCCGCGCTACGACTACGATCGGATGAATCCGTGGGGACAGCAACAGCAGGAAGTGGACAAACGATCGGAAGACGAAATCTTCTACGACAACTCGCTACCGCAATTGATTCAGCGCAGCCTGAATGATGACCTCGTGGACTCGGCGACGAATTTCGAACTGCCAAAAGATCGAATTCGTCTGTTCGTGTACACGCCCGTTCCGGACGACTTTGAGTTAACCATCAGTGCGTCCGCAAAACGATCGGGGCGGATTTTGTTTGTCAAAGACTTGTCTCTAAAGGGCGATCCGTGAAGGGGATGCCGCTACGAATTTTCGAAGTAAGCACCCGTGCATAAGTTTCATTGTTTAACCCGCCGCCGAAGGCAAGGAATACGCTTACAAATCGACCTCGCCTGCGGCTACGGGTTAAACGAGTTATGCCCAATAATTTATGCTTGGGTGCTTACGACTTCCGCTACTAAGTCCTTCTTTTCAGCCACGAATCTATGCCACCCACATACGATGCCAACACGGTTCCGGCGATTTCTGTCAGCGAACTGACTCACGCGTTCAAGGGCCACCAAGCATTGAATCAGGTTTCGTTCGCCGTGATGCCGCAAACGATCCATGGATTCGTCGGGCCGAACGGTGCGGGAAAAACCACCACGTTAAAAGCCATCTGCACACTACTGAAACCTAACTGGGGCGAAGTCAGTGTCTTTGGACTCAGCGTGCGATCGGAAGCCACGGCTGTTCGAGAACGCATCGGATTTATGCCGGATCATTTCAGTATGTATCGGCAGATGACGGTCTTCGAATATCTCGACTTTTTCGCCGCCGCCTACGGTCTGGATCTGGCCAGCCGTGACCAAGTCATCAACGACGTTCTGACACTGACCGACATGGATGGCCGCCGCGACGGCCTGATCAGTGGCCTGTCGCGGGGCATGCAACAGCGCGTCAGTCTGGCTCGCGTGCTCGTCCACGATCCGGATCTGCTGTTGCTGGACGAACCCGCCAGCGGATTGGATCCACGGGCGCGGATTGAGCTGATGGATATTCTGCGAGAACTGAGGCGGATGGGGAAAACGATTTTCATCAGTTCACACATTCTGACCGAACTGGCCGAACTGTGTGATAGCGTTACCATTATCGATCGTGGACACGTGCGATTCAGCGGCCCGATGGATGCCCTGCTGGACGACAATCAGGAAACGTCGCGCTTCAGCCTGCGATTGGCTCAACCGCCCGAAAATACGGTGGAGTTACTCCAGCAGTTAACTGGAATTGTGTCGGCGGCCGTTCGGGAATACGGGTCTGCGGGCGAATTTGATTTGGAACTGGATCCTGCCACGGATTCGAACATCGTGTTGAGTTCCATCATTGGTCTGGGGCTGCCGATTCTGGCGTTCCGTCAGCGCCGCAAGCAATTGAATCAGGCCTTCATGGACTTGACCACGCGAGGAGTGCGGTCGTGATCAACGGAACGCAAACGCTGTTTAACTGGTCTCTGCGATCAGACTCACGATCGATCTATCCGCACATCGTCCGCGCTGGTTTTGCGGCATTTATGTTGCTGGCTGTCATGGGAGCGTGGGGACAATCGCTCAGCGGAATGGCACCGGGATTGTCTTTCTTTCGCTGGATCTGCAACCTGAACGTGTTGTTAATTTCGGTCGCTGGCATCAGCTACTTTGTGTCAGCGGTCACCGAAGAAAAAGATTCCGGCACCCTGGCGCTACTGCGACTGGCCGGTGCATCTCCGCTGTCGATCGTGCTCAGCAAGTCCACATCGCGACTGATCAGCGCGCTGATGCTGTTGTTGACTCAGGTGCCGTTTACATTTTTGGCGATCACGTTGGGTGGCGTGACATGGCAGCAGATCATCGCGGCGTATCTGGCATTGGCGGCGTGGTTGTGTCTGGTCGCCAACATGGCGTTATTCTGTTCGGTGCGCTGCTCGACGTCCGGTCGAGCGGCCGCGCTGGCTTCAGCCGTGCTGTTGCTGTTTTTTGCGTCCGGCCCGTTGCTGCTGGAATTTTCTAAGCTAACGGGCGTATCGTGGCTGTCGCCACGGGTTCTGAACGTCTGCGAGAACCTGCACCTTGAACAACAACGGCTGTCGGTGACGAATCGGCTGGACGAAATACTGAGCTCCACAGCCGCTTTGACGTTCGTGGCCAATCAGTTTTGGCGCAGCATCGTCATTGGGAGCGTGTTGTTTTTGTTAAGCGTGTTGCTGTTCAATCGTTATTCCGAACCTGCGGAAGACAGTTCGCATGGCAACTCCGCCACCGTGCGCCGATTCACCGTGGGCCGCTGCTGGAAGCTGCCTGTTGTGTGGAAGGATTTTCTGTTCTTCACAGGCGGAAAAACGTTTCTGATCATGAAGCTGTTGGCCTACGCCGCCTTGCTGGCGGGCTTTATCTGGTTCCATCAACTGGACAGACCCAATGCCGCGGAATGGATGTCACCCGATCTAACGCGCCTAGCATTCGCGACCGTAACACTTTTGTTCACGGTCGAAATGCTGTTGTATTCTTCGAATACACTGTTCTTAGAAGTCCGACAGTCGGCAGTGGCCACTTTAAAGATGTTGCCGATTCCGACACCCCTGTTGCTACTGCAAAAGACGGCCGCCTGCGCGGTGGCCCTGTCGCCGGGCATGCTGGCGCTGGCGTTTTTGTGTTGCTATGACACCGCCGCAATTTTGGACATCGACGATCTGCCGGGCACGATTGTGGGCTGGATCATCATCATGACTTTGGTGACGCACCTGACCATTCTGTTGTCACTGTACACGCGCTGGGCAGCGCTGCCGTTGGCCGTGTTTATCACAGCCGTCAGTTTTCCGTGCATCGGCGGCGCGGCCTTGGGGTTGACGGAGATCACTCGCAGCGCGGCGGCGCTGAACGGGATTTCTTGGGGAATCTGGCTGGGAGTCGTGGTGAATCTGATGTGGATGTGGCTGTTTGTGTTGCTGCCGATTGAGATCGAAATCGTCAACCGCTGGAATCGACTGAGTCAGCAGTAGAGTTTCGGCCACGGCAATGGGCTGCGTTCAGACTTCGTCTTCCGGGGCAAACTGACTATTCAGATGCGTGTTCAGTTGTTGCTTGACGTGGTCTGGTAATTCGCCGAACCCTGGATGGTCTTCGAACCAATTGCCGTCTGCCAGCATGACGACGACGGCTTCCGCTTCTTCGATGAGGTCTGGTTCGGCCAGTCTGTGGTAGATCCAGTGACCTTTGTGCGTGTACCACAGTTTGTCGTTGATCCGCACGGCTGAGGTGGTTTCGAACCAGCGACCGTCTTTGATATGTAAACGCATAGTGATTGATCTGAAAACAAGGTGCTGGCGACGGGCAGGAATTTCTAAAACTGCATTGTACCGTGATCCCAACCTCGGATGCATTCCTGCGGCCCATGGATTCATGGTGTCCGGAGCCAAACTTGTGCAAGCAAAACCTTTCAAAAAAAATGGGGATCTTGCTGTGTGTCGTAAATCGTCGAAATCGCAATTGCGGTTCTCGGGCGTGGAATAGACAATTGAGGAGTTCAAAACTTTCGACCACCTCTGTTTTCCGGAGCTTCGATTCGCCACAGACATTCTGCACAACAATCTCCATACGCAGTCACAAACCGCTCTTCGTTTGTTTCACCGCCGTTTAAGTCACCACCAGGAAAAGGGACACTTATGGACACCACAACAATCACCGCAGAAGACATTATGACACGCCGCTTGGCGGTCACTTCCTCGGCCACCCATGTTGTTGAGGCGATGGAAAGACTGATTGCGCAACGCGTCTCCGGCCTGCCGGTGATTGGAACGTCCGGTCAATTCTTAGGACGTTTTTCTGAACAAACCGCAACTAGGGCCTTGGACTTAGGTGCCCTGCATTGTGATTCTCGAGCCGCATCTGCGCTGCGACAAATCACAGCCAGTGACTTGATGGACCGCAGGAGCCTTGTGCTGAATGCCGATCAGGACGTGTTCTTAAGCATCGGCGAATTGATCAACCGAAAAGTTTCGGGAGCACCGGTGGTTGATGGTGCGGGCTGCCTGTGTGGAGTGTTTTCTGAACAGTCCGCGATGCACGTGTTTATCGGTTTGTGCTGGGAACAGTTGCCGTCTTCGCGTGTGTCGGCTTGGCTGGATCGTCACGAAGATCGCCAAATCGCAGAAGACACCGGATTGGATACGATTTTGGAGCGGTTTCAGCTGCGACCGTATCGCCGCTTGATGGTCATGCACGGACCAAAGCTGGTCGGACAAGTCACGCGTCGAGAGGCTTTGCAGGCCGCCTTGAAAACCAGTCGTGAACCATTGACCACATCGCAGTCCATCGTTGGTGAAATGCAGATGGGATTAAAAACCGATGTGGGTTCGTGGATGGAAGCGGACGCGACGATCACCACCACTTCGACAAACGTGCTGAATCTTGCTCAGCAGTTCCTAAGAAGTTCGGCACGGCAGATCGCGGTTCTGGATGAGGCGGTGGCCGGCGAAAGATTACTGGGGCAAATCAGTCGCAGCGATTTATTGCGAGCCGTGCAGCGATTCTTCCCCACCATGGTTGTTAAAGAAACCGCGCGCCCACTGTACCTGTCATCGCTGAACAAACACGATGCTGCCACGATGACATAGGCCAACGGCAGTCGGGCCAGCTTGCCGGGCTGGTCTTACGCCGCTAGGGTGGGCTCATCGACGATTGCAAAGACAGGAAGGGTTGGCGCGAGGTACGAGCGAAACCCTGGGGCTTCCTTCACTTCGTGCAGTCCAGCCACGGCCACTCACGGCCACTCAATAGGCAATGCCGAGACTTCCGGTGACTGACGCCACCGGACGCCACCGGACGCCACCGGACGCCACCGTGTCGGCCTTCCGGGCCTGATCCGCAGTCTTATCTGTTCCGCTTTCTGTGTTTTTGCAGCCCACAATCCTTCACGGCGTTTCCCGCTAGGAAGGAACGATGGTGGGTTATGTATCGCCGAATTCTTCGTTGTAGTCTGCGATGGCTGCTTCGATGACTTTTTCTGCCTGACTGCGGTCGTAGACGCCGTCGATGGAAACTTTTTGTGTCGTATCGCCGGGCATCGTTTTGTAGGTCGTAAAGTAGTGCAGCAGTCGCTGCACCAACGCCTGAGGCAATTCGTCGATATCTTCGACGTGCGACCAGATATTGTCGGATTCGAGTACGCCGATGATTTTGTCGTCGGCTTCGCCATCATCTAGCATCGGCAGGCCACCGATGACTCGCACGTTCACAATCACTTCGGATTTGGTGATCGGCCGTTCACTGAGCACACAGATGTCCAACGGGTCGCCGTCGCCGCGTTTGGCACGTGGCATCATGGCGGCGACTCGCTTGCCACAGTAGGTGCGAGGCACAAAGCCGTACAGAGCCGGTGGTTGCGACGATGTGCGTTGCGGACGGTCGACTCGCAAATACCCTGTGACCTTGTCGACTTCGTATTTGACGAGGTCGAACGGGGAGATTTCGATGAAGGCGTGGACCGTTCGAGGCGGATTTGGTCCGACATCCAAGCCGTGCCAAGGGTGCGGTCGCCATTTGTAGAACGGTTTTGGAAACTTCATTGTGGTGGTGGTTCTGTCGTGGACTCAGAAAGGTGACTGTTTTAACAATCGGATTTTAGGGAATCTGCCGATATCTGTAACCCCCGGAATTTGGGAAGTCTCGGTTTTTTCAGACCGCTGTCATTGACTCATTGGGCAAATCCCGATTCCAATGCTGTACCGTATCAGAAACTGGTACGAGCTCCCGCCCCGTCAGGATTCCAACCGACTGCATCAAATGCCGCAAATAGCGAAGATCGACGATACATTTGCAGAAGCGTTTCCGATGCTGGGAACGCGTTTGATCATCACGGCGATCGATCTCGAACTCGCCACGATCGCAGCCCTAGAATTCTGCGGCAATGCGTCCAGTGTCATCGGATGCGATTGCGAAGCGGGCATCGAACGTGGCTTGGGAGAGACTCGAACCCCGGATGGTCGTCCCGGCGTTTCTGTGTTGGCGTTTGCCTTCAACAAAAAATCGCTTGAAAAAGCAGTCTCCAGCCGAATCGGGCAAAACGTGCTGACGTGCCCCACCACGGCCGTGTATTCCGGACTGACAGATTCTCCCAAGGATGACCGAATTAAGGTGGGGGCTCAGCTGAGATACTTTGGCGACGGGTTCCAGATCTCCAAGAAGCTGGATAAACAGCGTTATTGGCGGATTCCTGTGATGGACGGCGAGTTTTTGTGCGAAGATGTGTTGGGGACTCAACAGGGGATCGGCGGCGGCAACCTGTTGGTCTGCGGAGCGTCTCAGGCAACAGCTTTGGCGGGAATCCGGGCGGCCGTGACAGCGATCAATGATCTGCCGGACGTGATTCTGCCGTTTCCGGCGGGAATCGTTCGCAGTGGATCCAAGGTCGGTTCCAAGTATCCGCAACTGAAAGCCAGCACAAATCACAAGTGGTGCCCGACTTTGCGTGGGCAGACGGATTCAGAACTGGAAGATGGTGAACGAGCGGTTTATGAAGTTGTGATCGATGGTTTTTCTGAAGCTGCCGTGGCGAACGCGATGAAGGTTGGCCTTGAAACAGCGGCTGCCATGCCCGGCATTCTGCGGATTTCGGCCGGAAACTACGGCGGAAAACTGGGCAAGTATCATTTTCACTTACATAATCTGTAATCCTTTGAACACCACAGATTCAGGGTCAGCTTCAGGCGGAAATTCATAAACGATGACAGACAAACGGTTTATCCTGAATTCTTCGAGGTCAGCACGACAAGGCTCGCTCATCAATGTCGGCAAAGATAACGAAGAATATATTGAGCTCACGAATTCGATGATCATGGGGGCGGCAGACATGGCGTCGATTGGTCTGGCGGAAGGTCAGTCGGCCATTGTTCGGACGGAATTCGGTGAAGGAAAGTTCAAGTGTCAGTCAGGAAAAGAGCCAGAAGGCATGATCTTCATTCCATATGGCCCACCAACCTGTAAACTCATGGGCGGCGACACTGGCGGAACGGGAATGCCGATGTCGAAGGGCTGGGAAGTGGAAGTGATTCCGGTATAACACTTGTCACACGTTTAGAATGCGTCAAGCCCGCGTGTGATTGTGGTCACCTCAATTCAGTAACAGACTGAGACACGAGAGGAAACGATGTCAGCAGAACAACAAACCAACAACGAAGTGAAGGAGCCCGAGGGGCCTCATTTTTGCACGGATAGTGATCCTCAAGAAAATGTTCAGGGGTGGACGGAAATTGAAGAAGGCCGATTTATGCCGCGTCGAGTGCGTGGCAGCAATCAGGGGCGAGCCCTTGGCTGAACTTTTACCGTCCCGTCGTCTGGTACAGACGACACTTGTGCGTAAACAACGAGACGCTGAAACCGGAACAGTCGGAACAACGCTGTTCCACATCGGAGACCACCAACGACCGCACCACGAATCAGAACACAGGTAAACTGCCGGCAGCAAACTGTTGCCCACTGATGTTCTTGGCTTGGAAGTGCAACAACAGAAAGAGCATTTCATAATGACTCTTCAAGTAATCGATAACGCCACCTGTACTTTTTGTGGCTGCGTCTGTGATGACATTCAATTGCATCACGACGAAATGCGGATTCACAAGGCCAAGAAGGCCTGCGTCCTTGGCACCGCGTGGTTCTTAAACCACACGGCTGAGAAGAAATATCCGGACGCGTTGATCGACGGTCAAGAAGCGACCGTCGAAGAAGCCATTCAGATGGCCGCCACGCTGCTGCACGAAGCCGACATGCCACTGGTGTATGGCATGAGCAACACGACCTGCGAAGCTCAGAAAGAGTGCGTCGCCATGGCCGATCAACTGGGAGGGCTGTTGGACAGCCATACCTCGTTGTGACACGGTCCCACCGAAATCGCTGCCCAGTTGGGTGGTAAAGTCACTTGTACGCTCGGCGAAGTCAAACAGCGAGCGGATTTCATCGTGTATTGGGGAGGCAATCCGGCGGAATGCCATCCTCGCCATTTCACGAAATATACGCTCATGCAAAAAAGCAAGTTCCTGCCGCGCGGTCGCAAAGACCGCACGATGGTGCTTGTGGATATTCGTGAAACGAAAAGCGCCAAGGCGTCCGACATCTTTTTGCAGGTCAAACCGGGCAAAGACTTCGAACTGATTACGATTCTGCGTGCAATGATCAAAGATCAGTACGTGGGGGATGAGCAGATCGCGGAAACCGGGATGACGCGCGAAGGCTTGGACGATCTTGTGCATCGCATGAAGACCTGTAAGTTCGGGTGCTTCTTCTTTGGAATGGGCCTTTCGATGACTCGCGGCAAGCACATGAATAGCGCAGCGTTGTTGACGTTGGCGGCGGAAATGAACGCCTTCACCAAGTTCGTGGCCATGCCGATGCGCGGTCATGGCAATGTGACGGGGGCCGACGTGATCATGCGGTGGCAGACGGGCTATCCGTTTGGCATCACCTTTAATCGTGGCTATCCGCGTTACAATCCGGGCGAATTTTCAACGGTCGACGTGCTTGTTCGCGGCGATTGCGACGCAGCCTTTATCATCGGAGCAGACCCTGGTGCCACAATGCCGCAACCGGCGATTGATCACTTAAAACGCATCCCGACAATCTGTCTGGATCCGCACGTGACTTACACCAGTCGGCTGTCGCGGGTTCACATCACGACCGCTCCACAGGGCATTGCCGCACCGGGCACCGCTTATCGCATGGACGAGCTTCCGTTGCCATTAAAACCGGCCCTGAAGTCTCCGTATCCGTCTGATGAAGAGGTTGTTCGGAGGATCAACGCCGCGATCGCTGAGAAGCCTTTCTGGCTGGCGGAAGGCAGTCAGCCTCAGATGATTGAGCATCAGGTTTAAGCAACGTGGAGAACGCGAGGCGGCCTATCAGTCGTTGACGGAATCAAACACGGCAGTCACATCGACTTCGAAACCGGGTAACAGTTGGCTAGCGGCTGTTTGGCCGTGTTCAAACGGCTGACCTTCGACGTAGCCGCCAGCTTCAAGCTTCAACACGCGGATGTGTTGTTGTTCTGGGTCGACAATCCAGTATTCGGGGATGTCAGCCTTCGCGTATTCTTCTTTCTTCTTTTCCAGATCACGGACACGGCTTCCAGCGTCAGGACTCACGACTTCCATCACCAAATCGGCTCCATCCCAAAAATCATTGCTGCGACGGTGTCGGTTTTCAGCCAGCATGAAAACAATATCCGGCATCCGGTATTTGGTGGCCAGACTTCGCACACGAATTCCGGAACAAAAGACACGGCCCAGTTTCTTGGGCTCGACGAAGTTGTGTAATGCAAAGAGCAGGAAATGGACAATGGCTTCATGGGCTTCGGTCGGCATTGCAAGCACCTCAATGTTGCCGTCGTCAAATTCGACTCGCTGGTTGCTGGAATTCGTCAATTCCAGATAATCATCGACCGACCACGTTCCTTGGTCGGGATACAGTCGGGCAATGTCCCAGGCGGGTTCACGCGGCGGGTTGGGTTCTGTTGACGCGGAAATATTCATCTCGACCACCTCACAACCGAGGGCTTTGAAAGTTCTGGCTTCACAGTTTACTCTATCCAGCTCCGCAGGGAAAGAACTTCCCCGAAACGCTGATCACTCCTCATTGGTTATTCGATTCTTATGCTGAAAATCACCGGCGGCAAAGTCTACGACCCCGCGAACGGGATCGACGGACAAATCAAAGACATCTGTGTTGATGACCACGGCCAGATTGTGGAATCCGTTGACGGCGGACGTACGATCGATGCAACGGGGATGATTATCTTCCCGGGCGGTGTCGACGTGCATACTCACGTGGCCGGCGGCGCGATGAACTTCGCGCGAGCGATGACGCCAGAAGATCATCGTCGCACGCAGGCGTTCATTCGCACCAAAAATCGCCGCAGTGGGATAGGCGGCATGGCACCGACGACTTTCGCCACCGGCTACCTGTATGCGGGCATGGGATTCACGACCGTCAATGAAGCAGCCGTTCCTGTATTGTCCGCCCGGCACACTCACGAAGAACTGGCCGACATTCCAATCGTTGATAAGGCCTCGCTGACGTTGATGGCCAACAACGAAATTATGATGGACCAGATGGAAGCGGGTGAGTACGAACGCGCGAAGAATGTTGTGGCGTGGTACCTGTGGGCGGCCAAGTCTTACGGCGTGAAAGCCGTGAACCCAGGCGGCGTAGCGGCTTGGAAATGGGGAGCGGACGCCAAGCAGCTGTCTTCGCCCATCGCGGGTTACAATCATCTAACACCTGGCAAAATCGTCACGATGCTGGCCAAGATCTGCCATGATCTGCGGCTGCCCCATCCGCTGCATCTGCATTGCAATAATCTGGGTGCCCCCGGCAATATTTCTACAACACTGGATACGCTCAAGCATCTGGAAGGCCACCGCGCCCATATTGCTCATTCGCAATATCACGCCTACGGCGGTGATGGCTGGGAGACCATGTGTTCTGCGACCGCGCAGCTGGCGGAATACTTCAACACTCATCCCAATGTCACCACAGATGCAGGCGCTGTGTTATTTGGCGACACCGTGACCATCACCGCTGACGGGCCTTGGCAGCATCTGCTGTACAAACTGACGGGCCGCAAATGGGGCAATCTGGATGTCGAAAACGAAACCGGCTGTGGCATCGTGCCGTATACCTATCGCCCCAGCAATCTGGTGAATGCCGTGCAGTGGGCGAGCGGTCTGGAATTGATGCTACTGATCAAAAACCCGTGGCAGGTGTTTTTGTCGACAGACCATCCGAATGGCGGCTGTTTTTGGCGCTACCCCGAAATCATTCAGCTGCTGATGTGTGCCGACTTCCGTCAGGAATGCATCGCCAAACTGCCGGACAAGATCAAAGGCAAAATTACTCTGCCGGAAATCGACCGCGAATACACGCTGTACGAAGTCGCCACGTCCATGTCTGCCGGTCCCGCGCGGGCTCTGGGTTTAATGCAAAAGGGCAATCTTGGGGTTGGCTGTGATGGGGACATCGTGATTTACGAAGAAGATCACGACGTGGCTCGCATGTTTAGCCATCCACGCTACGTAATAAAAGGCGGCGAAGTTGTCATTGAAGACGGCGACATCCGGGAGACACCGGAAGGCCGCGAGTTTATCGTGAAGCCGGACTATGCTCCGGAGACGCACGAGTTCATGCGTCCGCTGTTTGAAGATTGCTACACGATGCAATTTGACAACTATCCCGTCGAAATCGAACGCATCAAAAATCCAATTATGCAGCCGTTGACCCCGCCGTAGTCGGACGGCACAGGGTCGGGAGCGGAAAGTGGAAAGCCGTTCTCACATGTCGCATGCCATCATGTTTTCTTCGGCTTTCCGCGTTCTGCCAACGGCTTTCGAATCATGCCCATTACCCTGACGCTCAAACAAGCTCCCGCCGTTCCATTGGAATCTGAAGTGCTGTCTCCAGACGTGATGGCGGAGTTGTCCAATTCAGAAATCCGTGCGCTGACGGTCTATCATGGCAAACGTCAGGTGCCGCTGGACGAGTTCTTTGATGTGGACGGCGAACGCAGCGATGAGCTGATACTGCATGGCGATCTGACGAAGGTTCGATTGATTGGTCGAGCGATGTCGAAGGGCAGCGTGACCGTGCATGGTCGAGTGGGCATGCATCTAGGAGCGCACATGAAAGGCGGCCGCATCGAAGTGCATGGCGACGCCAGCGACTGGATCGGTGCCGAAATGAAAAACGGCTTCATTCAC
>Ga0075117_1000558_pt1 | contig 25143 bp, 22 predicted proteins | sample AntAceMetag02UKJ_FD_69789 | JGI IMG/M metagenome (GOLD analysis project Ga0075117, IMG submission 69789) | Saline lake microbial communities from Ace Lake, Antarctica - Antarctic Ace Lake Metagenome 02UKJ | ecosystem: Environmental > Aquatic > Non-marine Saline and Alkaline > Saline | place... | reverse complement strand
GGAACACCATCAACTAAAAACTTTACATTTTGTCCAGAAATCCCTTGAACTGAAAGTCCACTACCGAGAATATTATCCTGAGAAACACGCATGTTGGTTTCCTTCTGTAACAAATCTCGCAAGTTGACTGCCGCCTGTTGCTCAATCCGCTTGCGGTCAATAATTTTTATGCTGTGCACACTTTTATCTGCGCTTGTTGGAGCATATTGTGCAGTAACCACCACTTGGCTTAGCGCAAATTGGTCTTGCTCCAATTTTAGGTTGAGTTCCGAAATCTCTGAAGAAACCGTATCAACTAATGTGGTAAATCCCAAGTAACTGATGGTAAGAATAAACTTGTCATAGGTGTTTGTGAAGACCTCTGGAATAATAGCGACACCATTAACAGTTGAAAGTACGGTCGATTTACTGTCTCCATTCAATGCTTCATAGGTTAAATGAGCAGATGGAAGAGGCTTTCCATTATCATCATCAATACTAACGGTAAGCTGTGCAAACACAACCGAAGGAATGAATGCGAATATGAATGCTAATAGTTTCACTTTTCAGATACCAGTTTTCTTACTTCCCACATGTGAATGGCTTGACCAAGGAGTTCTTTTAATCTTTCAAATTCCATAATGGAGACAGTAATAAACATGTTGTGTTGTGGTGTTTGTATAAGTAGTTTTTCTTGGCAACATGTATTCGACAAATCGTATGTGCCAGCCATATCTCCCATAACTTCACTAAGATTAATGAGTCCTTGAATGGGCAACTGAATAAGGATATTCCCAAATCCCAGTTGTATTTCTTCGCAACAAATACAAACTGATACATATCCGTACTCATTTTGATGAAGAATTTCGGATGTAAATTGATGATTCATTTGTTCGGATTTATGCGTTTAATAACGTTTCTAGTACCACCATTTTTGGCACAAGTACTTTGTCCTCAATTAAGGCATGGAGGTGAAGGTCTTCTTCAAAACTTTTAAGTTGGTCGAGAAGTATGTGATAGGGCAACCTGTTTTCCTGTGGAGGTTCATACTTCATCAAAGCCTCTCTTATTTCTCTCAACTCGTCCTCATTACTATCATCATGTTTATTGATGAATTCTGCGGTTGAGTATTGCCCTAAAAACACACTTAAGGCAGGGATCAGATGCCATTGTTCTTTGGAACGACAAAGAAACTTCGCATAAGGGAAAAGCTTCTGCTCCTCGTATGAAAAGTGTTCTTCTAATTCTTTCATATACATTGCAAAAAACCGACTTACAAGCACACAAATGGGATGATAAGTATTACTCCATTTCATCGCATAAATAGACTGTTCAATTTCTGGCAATCTCTTTTGTAAATAATAACGATGAGATCGCTCTAAATAATCCACCAAAGTGGGGATTGAATAGCTGTCAAAATCTGAAACGGATGCAGTACTAGGCTCGTACGAACTATTGATAAGCTGCACCAGAAAATCTGCGTTCACTCCTTTTTCCTTAGCTAAATCTTCTAAGGGGCTCAAATTCCAATCTGATTTTATGTCATAACGTCCCATCAACACCTCGCTATTAGGGCTGTAATTTCTTGCTTGTAGTGGTGTGTCGGTCCGGTTTATCATGAGTAATGTTTTTGTTAGAATTAATCTTGTTATCCTGAGATTTCTAGGTATGTAAACTCCGTTTTCGTTTATAATTCACAGCATTTAAAAGTGTGTCTAAAACCAAACCTGTTGAACACAATAATCGGCATCTGAAACAGGACATTTCCGAAGACATGTTTTCAATCGGTCCGCTTTTCAATACGAAGCACTTCCGTCTTCGGACTGGTCAAGAATATGGCGCGCAAGAGCAGCGGTCACGTCTTCTCTAACCATCTCCGCATCAAATGCACCTGCTTCTGAATGGTGCTTCTCGTCCAATTCAAACAAGGTTTTCCAAAGCATTTTATCATCAACTTTCTTAGCCAGGTAGAGGTTCTGCTTCCTGCCAAAAACCTTATCCCATTCGTCACGGACAATGCTCCAGAATCCTTCATGACTCTTCCACCAATCTTTACCTGTCACACAACTTTCATCGTCAATACGGTAGTAGCGATTATATCCCTTCTCCTCTACCAAAGTGGTACGCTCATTACCTTCCAACACGATTTTGGCATTATCCTGCTCATGTTTCCATCCATATTCGGTAATCTCATGGCGGTTGGTACGCTCCATTACCTGATAGTCGGAACGCTTGGTGTAATCGCGTCTGGGTAAAGGCGAAGTGGCGGTAGATTCCCAGTAATGCTTCCCATCTGCATGAATCCAAGTGCCCACTCCCTCGTAGCGAGGACTGTCATCCACCTGATAGACTCGCTGAATCCAGCGTCCATCTGAATCTTGCTTCTTTAGTGCTTGATAATCCCAACTTGTGCCCGAATTGTAGGCGTACAGATGATTGCCCTCGTACACCCAATCCTGACTCCAATGTTTGATAATGATTGTATCATTCATAACAAGAATATGCTGAAGCACAATCCTGTCTTCGGATTCAGAGGCTACAAACACCCATTCTGCAGGAGCTTCAACATGATAGTTGTCGTACTTCTCGTAAGCCGTATCCTTGCTGAAGGTCTCCGCATAATCGAATGTAATACGGTAGCAACCACACATGTTCTTGATTGCTTCAATGTCTTGTTGCTTGCCATTCTGGCTCTGAGCCAATACTGGCATCATCATAACTGCTGTGACAATAATGGCCGAATAAAGTACATCTTTCATGTGTTCAGTTTTATGATTGTGCCCTCGTAGGTCGGCCGCTAAAAGAATCTTTGAAGAAAGACGGCCGACCAAACAAGGGACTTAAATCACTATTTGAGAATAATCTTGTTCGTAGTTACGTGTTGAGCAGTCTGCAACCTGAGCAGATAAGTACCTGCTGAAAGCCCGTTTAAGTTCAAGTTACGCTGCTTGAAACCTTGACCTTGGAAGGTGTGGTTGGCAACCAATTTCCCTGTCATGTTATAAACTTGTGCAATGGCTTCGTCTTCTTCAAGATTGAATACCAAGCTTACATTACCATCTGTAGATGGGTTAGGGTAAACAGCCACGTTTATTTCTTTTTTCACATCGTTAATCCCAGTTGCAGAAATCAATGTTTTGCTGAACCAAACTTTACCTGAGCTCTGACCCGCAAAACCAGTGAATAAGATGTGCCAGATGTTTCCTTCAACATCCGTTACGAAGTAGCTTAAATCTTCTTCAATCACAAACTCGAAAATGCTCATATCAAAATCCTTCCAGTCGTAACCAATAGTATTAATGAGGCTATCAGAATCATAATCCCAATGACTAGCCATTGTAACATCAACATTTCGCACTTCAGTCGCATACACCCCTTCGTTTGTTAAAACTCCAGTTACAGGGTAATAAGTTCCTCCTCCTAAATCTCCTCTATAACGCTGTACTACAAAATCCCAATCGGTATTGGCAGGCTCGCGGTCAACAGTTGAGTGATTCTGCAATGAGAAATATCCAAAGTTCTTTCCTGAGAAATCAGCTTTTACAACTGAATGAGTCATATCCATTCCTCCGTCCAAACTTCCATGACGAAGTACATATTCGCCACCTATCAAACTCTTAATCCAAAGCTTCTGGTACGTGCCGTCAGAAAGCTTGATAATGAAAATTTTGTGTCCAGTAATAAAGTGAAATTGTACGTTATATATTCCCCAACCCACATCAAATGGGTCTGAACCAGCAGCGGCATCAAAAGCTCCGTAATTCCAGTTGGCATCAGAATTATTCAGCTGTTCCCAAGAACCTATGCCAGTTGTATCTACTGATACCCAGGCGGAAGTATCGCCATTCGGATAAACGTATAACTCAGTTCCAGAACTACCATTTATGCGAATAGTTGTTCCAAAACCATTAGCTATAAGAGCCAAGTCCCAATTGGAATTATCAGCAGACGTTTTAGAGCCACCATCTAGTTTGTAGAAAATGGAATTAGCGTAACCAGCCCCTAATTCTACGCTGTCTTCTACGGCAGTTTGGGCGTTTGTACCGATGGCAAAAAGCACAGCGGTCATTAAAAGATTAAAGTGTTTCATCTTTATTGAGTTGTTTAAATTTTGTTTGTCGTTCTTATTTAGATTGATTCTAAACAAAGGCAAATGTAGATGGGCAACTGACGGCTGTCAATAGCCATAGTAGGGGAAATTTCAAGTACCAAAAAGTGGGTATGCTATCCTTCTGACTTCACCAATCCTGTACGGATGGCGTATAGAACAAGCTCTGAAACCGAACTAACTTTAAGTTTCCGCATGATGTTTTTGCGGTGGGTTTGAACCGTATGCGCGCTAATGTGAAGCTTTATTCCAATCTGCTTACTGGTTAACCCACTTCCTACTTCTTGTATGATTTCAATTTCACGCTCAGTAAGAGATGTTGGAGTGCAATCTTCCTCCTCGATTAAATCCTTATTCAATAGAATATTCAGCACATTATTACAAAAAAAACGTTCTCCCTTAATGAGCGAATGCACAGCATGAATTATCTCGTCTCTATCACACTCTTTGGTAAGGAAGCCTTGAATTCCGTTGTTTATAGTACTTAATACTCCCAACGGGTTTATGGTATCGGCAATTAGTAGAATTGGCAGTTTGTACTTCTCTAATCGAATCGTCTTAACAAGCGAGGCCAGTTCATTATCAAGAGGAATGTCATTGATAATCAACAATGAGAAGTTTGTGATACGAATACTGTTCAGTAGCACGTCCAAGCTTTCGCAATCGGTAATCGGATAGCTCGTTCCATTATCGAGCACACCACGCATTCCCAGACGGGACAGACTATTAGCTGTGTAATGCAGAATTGGCGTGGTCATTATTTGGAATGGTTCTAAATAAAAAACAAATATCCCCTGATTGTATTAGGCTGGCAATACCCCTTAATGGGTATTTCACGTGCGGCTCACTAATAAAACCGTCAACGGTTTGTACTGTTGTGATTAAGTATTAATGGATAAATGAAAAACTGGTTTAAGAGAATTGGCCTTGCTGGTTTCCTGTTCTTCCTTATCAAGGGGCTTATTTGGCTAGCCGTTTTTTATGGTGTGCTAGATTTGGTGGAGTAACGCATGTTGAAACCAGTAATATTTCGATTAAACAGTTTTGAGGCCTCGAAAACTCACGGGTAATCGACTTTTAAAGCCCATTAGTAAAGCAAGAGATGCAATCTTTTTCGGGTGGTTTTTAACGGCAGGGTAAAGAAAAGCCTGTCATTCTAAGTGCCTCTACGTCCACAAGCGTGATGGTCTAACGAAGATACCCTCGCTGTATTCGTTCAATAACCCAACCTCTGTTTTGTAAAACGGTTTCACACTTCTACTTACGGTCCTGCTTGGCCGTCATGCGTTTGATTACCATGCTAGGCGCTCGCTTCTGTTTCCAATCTTGCGTCTCCACATCATAGTAAGTCGAAAGGAGTGACCTAAGCTCACTTGTTATGAAGATGTTTGGATTGTTTTGAGCGCGTAAGACTTTGCCAGTTTCTTGTTGGTGTTACTCAATATATTCCTGAACTTTCGGGAAAATGAACACTATGAAACGCATATCCTACTCCGTTCTTGTCCTATTCCTTGCTCTTCAGGTTCGAGCAATTAATCCTACCAAGAAAGCATCAGCCTACAATCACCTTTTGGATGTAAACGCGCAATGGGTTTACCATAAAGGAGAAGCACCTAACGTACAGGTCAGTTTTCGGAATGAAGACGAGCGAATCAAGTTCCATCTTCAAAACGTAATCTCAATACTGCAGGAGTCACAGTCAACTAAAACCAAAACACAATTACTCACAGAGCTTTGGCAGTATGCAGAGGACGAACAATTCCCCGTGAATACCGGGCATGCCAATCGCAACCCCTATTTCATAGATTATCAACAAACACATTGTGCCGTAGGCTATCTAATGAAGGCCAGCGGCCATGAGAAACTAGCACAACGCATACGTAAAGAGCATAATTACGATTTTATAAAAAACATACACACCAATGGAATACCCGAATGGGCAAATGAATTTGGTTTCACAGAAGCAGAATTGGCGTGGATTCAGCCAGGATATCCCGTAGCAAATGTGTTTCAACCCATAAACGGACAATTAAACGGGCTGGTCAAAGGCATGTCTTCTTCTTGGGATCCAGAAGGTCTCTTCATGTATGGTAATTTCAATTCAGTAAACAACGGAGCATGCTTTAATAACTTGGCCTATTACAATGGCACGCAAGTTCAATGTGTCGGATTTGATGTCCAAGGTACCGTTAACGATATGTTGTCTACTGGATACGGACTGGTGGTTGTCGGAGACCTGATGGTTGCAGGAACCCCATTTCCCTTAGCACGCATACATGATGAAACCGTTGTTGAAACATACAGCATTCCCTACCGTCCAACAGCAATAGGTCTCGCATACCAAAGATTTGGAAGCTATGAATACCTGGCAATTCAGTCCGAAGCGCCTAATCAGTCCGAAATTTGGGAACACAACCTACCCAATGGTGCATGGACACTTTCCGCTTCAGTTACAGGTCAGATAATCGGCCTTACTACTGCGGGAGATGGTTTAGTTGCCTATGGTGCGTTTCAATCTGCCACCGTTTATACCGACATTCTTACAGATACAACCTTTCAAACCGATAACATCTTTACCTGGAGTAATTACGCTCCTCCTTCAGGCTTCAGTGGTGCAATTCCAGATACCGTTCATTGCGTCATTACCGTTGGCAACGCTACCTACATCAGCGGAACCACCGAAACAACAGGCCCCGTCCTATCCCGATACCTCAATGGCGTTACGCAGCCGCTCCTCTTTGGTGCAGAGTCTCCACGGATGAAATCCATTCGAGATGTAAAGTCCTATGATCAAGGCACGTTTATTATAAGTGGCGACTTCGATATTCAAACGTTTGGTGTAGGCTATTATGGGAAAAACCTAGCGTTGTACAACCCCATTTCTAATGATTACTGGGCGCTTGGTGCCTTTAGTTTGCCAGTAAATGTGGCGCTAAAGTTTAATGACCAATGGTATGTTGGTGGAGAGTTTACAGAACAATTGGACCAGACTGCAAACTACGTGGCCAAGATGTCCGATCCCACAGGTATTCAAGACAGACACAACAGTAGTAGTGTTAAGGTTTTCCCGAACCCTGTTGCTGATGATCTGAACATCATTTTACAGAGCAACTCGTCAGAGATAAAGACGGCAAGGTTGTTTAGTTTGGATGGCAGATTACAATCGGAACAAACATTTCAGGGTCAAAAGCATACCCTTTCCATGTCAGATGTTGCTGCTGGTAAATACATTCTGATTATCGAAGGCGAAGCAATCACCTCAACAGCTATTGTGGTTAAGCAATAGGTGAATGTCCTAATTCGTCCTTTCAACCACCCAGCCCCTGTTTTGTAAAACGGTTTCACACTTCCACTCGCGGCCTTGTTTGGCCGTCATGCGTTTAATAACCGTAGTCGGAGCTCGTTTCTGTTTCCAATCTTGCGGTTCAAGTAGAATAATATCACCAATACTCATCCCAAACAACACACCTCTAAACCAGCTTAATCGCTTGTTTGGGCGTTTGGGCAATGCGGCCGCTTCTTCTTTCGTTATACGTTTCATAGGCTAAGCTTTTAGTCATGCTCAACTTTTATGCTGAGCATGGTCGAAGTATGTTTCAGCATCTGTCTTCATCTCACAACGAATAATCTCTGCTGTTTATTGTCCATTAACAACGGTTAGAATACTATCAAACACTAATTCTAAACCGTCAGAAACCAATTAGATTAACCAGAACACCAATTAACATCTACTAAACACCAATTAAAATCTGCTACGTCCCAAATAAAGTCTACTAACCACCAATTAGAGTCTACTGTACACTAATTAGAATAGCCTAAAGACTATTTCAAAACCATTAACAACCAATAAAACACCAAAAATTTACGGTGCCGATAAGCTGCGAATGCTTACCCCTCCAAATACTTCGCAATATTCGGCCTAAAGTAATTCTCGCCCTTCATCACCTTGCCGTCTTCGCGGTAAATAGGATTACCCTCAGCATCCAACTTGCTCATGTTACTACGGTGTATCTCATCAAAGATGTCGGCAATGCGGTGCTGCAAACCATGCTTGCAAATGGTGCCATAAAGAATGTACATCATGTCTCCCAAGGCATCGGCAATCTCCACCAAGTCACCATTCTCGGCAGCCTCCAAATATTCCTCATTCTCTTCTTGCATTAACCTGTGCCGAAGCAAGTAATCCTCCTTGCCAATGTTATGCTCCGGCTCATCGTTGTTTCCAATGCCAAACACACGATGGAATTCATAAACCGCTTCAATCTTTTCCTTCAGAGAATGTTCTTTGCTCATATTTTTAATCTAAATAATCATTAATCCAGTAACAAAAATAAACCTGTCAGTTCGAGTGATTGGAGGCACGACAATCGTATCGAGAACTCAATAATAAAGAAATACACTTTTGTAAGTCTGCTCGGCTCTTAATTCCGTTCGTTCAGTCAAATTCAAAGCCGCATCATAAATGTAATCTGCACGTTCAGTAACTGTACCTGTAGAGTCTGTAAACTGCACAAAAGTGAGCAAACCATTCTGCGAATTGTACACCTCTCTGCCAATCAGTTTGTGGTCTACAGTAAAGGACGAAATTCGGGTTTGCCCAGTACTGAAGTACTCAAAATTGCGGTAAGATAGCTGTACGCTATCTGCGCCATACGCATATATTCTATAAAGCTTTCCGTCATCCAAAAAATAACGGTACAGGAAATAACGCTTCAATTCACCATTATGGAAATAAGCTTCTTGTAGTCGTTTACCATTTTCGTACGTTATTTCTAGCACACTATCATTTGCACCATAAACCACCCTCCAAAGGCTATCAATTTCATTGTAATGCAAAGTTCTAACCCGAGATGCTTCATTCGGAAATTGTTCTGAAACCGTTTGGATTTGACCGTTTTCAAATCGCTCAGTAATCGTCTTAACTAGCTTAGAATTAGGATTGTAAAAATCAGAAATGGCAACGGAGTCACCATTACGCTTAAACTCAACAAAACCTTCCAGACTCTCATTGAAATAACGATATTCCCTACAAAGTTCACCTTCAGGCCCATCATCAACACAAGGCGTAAGCTCATCAGTAGAGCAGGCGGCAAACACAACTAAGGTAAAAAGGAAAGCCAGTTTTTTCATACGGTCACGAAAGTAGGAATATCATGATTTTGTTAAGGTCAGCATGCTGTCAATATTATCAATCTCGAAATCTTAAATTTGAGTCCCTTAATCAATCTAATTCATGAAAAAGATAGTTACCCTATTGCTGCTTTCCGTACTCGGCTTTACACAGTCTAATGCGCAAACAGTTACACGTGGGCCTTACCTCCAATTTCCAACCTCAAGCAGTATGAAGGTAATGTGGCGTACAGATGCCGCAACTCCTAGTCGTGTTTATTACGGTTCCAGTTTGGCAACGGTTATGGATAATCAGGTAGATATTGCTGCTGCGGTTACCAACCATACCGTCAATGTCACAGGACTAAGTCCTTACACCGAATACTATTATGCCGTAAGTGATGCTAATGCAGTTTTGGCTGGAGCTGATGAAAATCATCGTTTCAAAACATCACCTATAATCGGTACCGTACAGCCTATTCGTGCATGGGTAATAGGCGATTTCGGTAAGGGAAATGCCATGCAGATGGATGTAAAAGACGCCTTCCTAGATCACGTGGGAGATGATATGCCAGATATGTGGCTTTGGCTAGGAGATAACGCGTATGAGGAAGGAACAGACGAGGAGTTCTCAAATAAAGTGTTCGGTTCTCAGTATGGTTATGGCGAGATTTTTCCACGTATGCCGTTTATGCCAACTCCTGGTAACCACGATTACGGTTCGGTACTTAACATCATAGTCGGAGCCGATCCTGCTACGCATGATGGACCTTATTTTGATATAGTTGATGTGCCAACCAATGGAGAAATCGGTGGCGTGCCATCCGGATACGAACTCTACTATTCGTTCGATTACGGTAATGTTCACTTCGTATCAATGAACTCAGAGATTGGCGCCATCTTCAGCGGTTCCAACGATTGGATTGGTTCAAGTCCGTTCAACACTTTTTCTACTTCACCTTTTACAGATTGGCTGCATGCAGATTTGCAAGCCAACGATAAACAATGGGTTGTGGCCTACATGCATCAACCACCACACACCGATGGCTCACATGATTCTGATCAGTTCTGGGAAGTGTACATGAAGGCCATGCGCGACAACATTATGCCTATTCTAGAAAGTTATGGGGTTGATCTTGTCCTTTCTGGTCACAGCCACGTTTACGAGCGTTCGTTTTTACTGAATGGATTTTACGACACTCCTGACGGTTTCGATGCTAGTCAACATGTAGTTGATGGTTCAAGCGGAAAACTATCTGAAGGCACTCCATATACTAAGTACACAAACGGCCCCAACCCAAATCACGGAACGATGTATATCGTTCAGGGAAATTCGGGAAGTAAAGACTCGGATGCAGGTCTTGAGCACCCAGCCATGTATTATGGTCATGGCTGCGATACATGTGTAGGCTCAACCATGCTGTATGCTCATGGCGATACGCTTTCTGGTTATTACCTCACAAAGGATGGAGAAATCTTGGATGATTGGACTATTCTTAAGCAAGAGACAACCACGGGTGTAGAAGAGGTAGAAGTTCTTCAAGCTGTTTCAGGTTTGGATGTGTATCCCAATCCATTTAAAAACGAAACTACTTTCAGCTTCGAGGTTAACGAAAGCCTTTGGGCACACGTTGAATTAGTGGATGTTTCAGGGAGAATACTTCACACATATCACAGAGGAGCAATGAACCCAGGCTCTAAGAAATACACAGTAAATGCCTCGGAACTTGGTCTTTCAAAAGGAGCGTACTTGGTTAGGGTAATGACAGACAAACGTCCTGCTGTTGCGCGCCTCATAAAGATTGAATAATACATGAATAAACTACTTACAATTGCTGCGCTCGTGCTGGTTAATACCGCTGGGGCGCAGCAATTTCATTTTTCAGGTAATATCAGTGGAATGGCTGATGAAAATCTTCGAGTTGAGTTCCCAGAAGATTACTTCGGAAATACTTGGGCAGAGGATGTTCCCGTTTCCAATGCTGCGTTTTCTAAAACAGCTACCATTCCAGCTTCTGGTTGGATGAAGATGAGTTACCACGATAAAGACAAGAATGTTTTTGTCTGGAAAAACGCTACATCGCTAAACATAAATTTCGATGCTGATTTTCTAGACGATACGAGTTCAGTAAAACTTAGTGGCGACAATGCAGCCATTCACGCTTTTGCATCTCAGATTAATGAGAAGTACGGGGAACGACTTTCTCTTGAATGGTTGAATGGTCAGTCGCAAAGCGCCACCAACATAGATGGAATGGAGATGGAAATCTTTGCCCTGCGCAATGATGTAATTCATGCGTTAGAGAAGGCGGAGCCGCAATTACCAGCAGACTTCGTAAAAGCATACAAGAATCACGTTACCTACTATTATTATTTATCGCTGTTCAAGTTTTCTGAGATGAAAACGGCCGGCAGTTCCATTCCTAAGGCAACAGAAATCCCAAAAGTGCTAATTGAAGGGTTGAACTGGGAGCGCATGAATAAAAGCTCAGAACTGGATAGTAAATTCTTTCGCGAACTGCTGATTCAATTTGTTAATTACCAATCGCTTAAGACTTACGACTTCATGAAGTTTTCAGACAAACAGTCCGTTGTTCAGGAAGCATTCAATCTCGCAAGAGAAAATCTAAAAGCAGAATCGCTACAGTATTTTCTTGCTAAAACCATGTTGGCTAATTCGACAACCGTGCAACCTTCCTTGCTGCGTCAAATGCGCGATTATTTGAAGGAAACGCAGTCTTCCGAAGTCTTCGTCAAACTTGTTACCGATAGTTTGGGAGATAAACTTCAGGCTAAAGATGATGAGGTGGAGATTGCTCTTACTGATGTGAATTCATCAAATGATGAAATTGATGTTGAGCTACAGGGGATAAATGGTGAAATGTTCAAGCTGTCGGAGTTGAAAGGCAAGGTTGTTTACCTAGACATTTGGGCAAGTTGGTGTGGCCCATGCCGCAAGGAGTTTCCTGCAGCCAAGGCTTTAAAACAACAGTTAAGTAAGAAACACAGGAAGAATATTGAGTTTCTCTACATTTCCATCGACAACACAGAAACTGTGTGGAAACGCGCTATTGAAGAACTCGGAATTGAAGGCGTTCACGGCTTATCTAAAGGTGGTTGGGGTTCAGAAGCAACAGCTAAGTTCGGGGTCAGCAGTATTCCGCGCTACTTAATATTCGACAAAAAAGGCAAAGTGGTTGATGGTAATGCACCACGGCCAAGTGACCCCCGCTTGCTACAAATTCTACAGAAGTTGGCAGATTGGTAATCGGTCTTTTTTAGGAGCGACTGACAAGGTTCAGTTCAGCTTTCTAAAATGACTATGTTTCCGTTTAGACATGCAAGCTTTGGGAAGCTTGAAATGTTGTCTTTTAGGTTAAATGCTACAGAGACGAGGTTCTTGTAGCCTTAAGCTGGTATACGGTATCTTCTCTTTTTTCTAAGTAGGTTATCTAGACGTATGTCATGATGAACCAAAGCCTTACATTCGGTACAAAATTGTAGATTCTGCTCCTTCATAAGGACTTGCGGATTATGTTATCTGATTTGATTGTGGCAAAAAAGAAATTCGAAAATATTTTTGTTTTGAATACTGGGAGGTGTGGTTCTACCACTTTTGCCAAAGCTTGCGATTACATTACTAATTACAGCTCAGCTCATGAGTCGCGCGCTTCGTTAATAGGCGATTCCCGACTCAACTACCCAACTTCTCATATTGAAGTAGATAATAACCTTTCTTGGATGCTGGGAGAGCTAGACCAGCGTTACGGTAATGAAGCATTTTATGTTCATCTGGAGCGTGAGAAAGGAAAAGTGGTTGCAAGCTGCAACAAACTGTGGGGTCATAGCTTTAACAATCTCAAATTTTTTACTGGATTATTAGGGAATGTTCCTGAGTTGTTATCAGACGCAGATAAATTAACTGTTACCACACAATTCATCGATTCGGTAATATCTTCCATCAATCTTTTTCTCCGTGATAAAACCAATGTGGTTAGGGTAGATATTGATGACCCAAAAAAAACGTTCACGGAATTTTGGCAGCGCATTGGTGCAGAAGGTGATCTGGAAAAAGCATTGATGGAGTTCGATGTGAGGCACAACGAGAATCTTACCAGCTCAGAAACTACTAGGGCGGATCAAGCCTTTCAGAAGGAGATTCGAGAAAAAATATTCGAAAAGCTAATTAGCGAAGCACCATCGCGGGCTGAACGGTTGAAATTGAAATTTCGACTAGCGCTATTTAGACTTACAGGGCTGCGCTCCGAAGATTTCTAACTCCCCACGAATAAATGAGGTACAGAAAAGAGCCCAGTTCTTTAGGCCTCCTGATTTGAGTAAAGCAGATTGCTACATGATTCCAAAAAGAAGTTTCACCTCTATTTATGGACACCTGCCCTTTCCGCAGATGTAATTGAAAGCGAGATTGCACGTATCGTTTCTGAATGTTTGTACCGATTATATCTGCTTTGGATTGTTTCCATTCAGATTCACTGAATTCAATTCGCAGCTGTTCAAGCAGTTCAGGGAGAAACAAGCATAGATCATCCTTATGCGTGATGCTTGTTTGCTTTACATGAGACCTATAATCGTAAAGTAATTCGGTAAGATGTTGTCCTTTGCCTGCCCTCGAAAGTTCCCAAAGCCAATAATAGTCTTCACCCCCAATTGCATTAAAAAATGAACGATAACCACCAACATTAACCAGTAATTCTGTTTTGAGGAAGATAGTGGTGCAACAAACAGTTGGATTATACCGAGCGTCTTCTGGGTATCTTTTAAAGTCGATATTGGCTGGGTGGGTGGAGAGTAATTCCCCCGATTCTTGAATTCTTGAATAACCCGTTGTCAGAAAATCAAGTTCAGAATCTTTCTTGAACTCGGCCACACAACGGTCGATACGTGTAGCGGGACAGACGTCATCAGCATCCAGAAACGTAACGAAATCACCTTTGACTTTACTAAATAGTTCATTGCATGAAATCAGATATCCTTGGTTTTCGGAATGTCGGAAAACTGTGATTCTGTCATCCTCAAATTCATCTATAATTGTTTGAGTTAAATCTGTGCAAGCATCATTTAGAATCAACAACTCCCAATTGGAATAATTCTGGTTTATGATTGAGTTGATTGCTTTAGCTATGAATTTCTCCGCATTAAAAGCTGGCATCAGAATACTTACCAATGGAGACGGATTCATCTTACTCGAAGTTTCTTGTATAGTAGTCGTGTTCTCCACATCACCTTTTCTCCTGCCGTAAGTCGATTTCCCCTCGTGACAATCTTGTGAAGAGCCGTGCATTTTTCCATTTCGCCCTTCTCATAAGCTTCAAGTAATAAATGCCAGCAGAAATTGGCTAGTAGAACTTCTTGATCCATATTGCTAACGTAAATACTCTCGTTAACATTCGGGATCTGGTAATTCGACAAGAAACTTTCGAGAATAATCGGCACTTGAAATTGCTTGAACAATGCTCGAAAAATGCCATATTTCTCATCTCGCATGTCATTCGCACTAGCAACAGATTTAGAATCAGAATGAACTAAGAACCGGCTCAACGTTTCATCGATTTCAGAAATGCTTCCCTGCCCGTTAGTGATGAGAAAACGAAACCATAAATCCATGTCCATGCAGTAATGCAGGTTCTCATTCAGTCCATTGAGTTCTTTGATCAACGAGGTTTTGTAAAACACCGAAGGCTGCCCCATACTGTAGTTGCCAAGCGTAGCCTCTACCGAATCCCAAATTCTTGCTCCTCCAACCGCAATTTGATTTTCATTTTCATCGATATGTTCGCATTTCCCAACAACGATTTGCGTTTCTTCGGACGCCACTTCAAGCACATTTATTAGTGCATTTGGAGTAAGTTGGTCATCCGCGTTTAGCCAATTAAAAAATGTTCCATTTGCAAGTTTCAACCCTTTGTTAATAGCATCGCTCTGTCCGCTATCGGGTTCGCTCACCCAATAGGAAACGCGCTTTTCATACTTACGAATAACATCTACCGTTCCGTCTGTGCTGCCACCATCTATTATTATGTATTGCACGTCACCGCTCTGTTCAAGCACAGAAAGAATACACTTTTCTATGTGTTGAACTTGGTTAAGAACAGGCGTTATTATGGTGAAATCAGGCATTTGCCATTTCTAGATAGACACCAAGATAAGCATCAACCATTTTACTGAATGATTCTGGTTTGGAAGCACGGAATGTAAATGAGCCATTATCCGAAGAACGCACAGCGTCAACCAGCTTTTGTTGCAATTGATGCGGATTGTCTGACTGATAGGCAAACTCCAATTCTTTGCCTGAAAGCATTTCGGGAATACCACCTACTAAGGAGGCGACAACAGGTTTATTAACCGAGTGCGCCTCCAAAATAGTAAGAGGCGAATTTTCCTGTTTGCTTGCTTGCACAACGAAAAGTGCGTTTTCCATCAGCCTGAGAATGTCAGAATTTTCCAGCTTGGAAAGGATAATCAATCGTCCGTTTCCAAACTGCTTTTCTTTTGCTGAACCACTCACACAAACTAAATCAACAGATTTGTCATTCAGTTCAGAATTTGCTTTAATCCAAGCGGCTTTTAATGTGTCAAAATCTTTATAAGGGTTTTTTTCGCCATTGTTAGCCACGAAAAGAATGTAGCGTTCTGAAGGTAGTTCAATGGCTACTGACTGTTTGCTTTCAATGGCGTTTGGAACAAATTGCGCTTTGATGCCGTGGGCTTGAAAAAACCGTTCTCTAAGCCAATGACTGGGCGCAGTGAACCGAATTTTCGATTGACCGATTGACAAATTACGTTGGTCAAGTTCCTTTTTCCATTCCATCATTTCAAGCAATGATAAATCGGTTCCATCCAGTACAAAGGGGTGGTCAGTACTGCCTGTTGTAAGCCAAGAATCGTGGAGCGTGCAAATGATTGGAACTTCTTGAGAAAGATTGGCGATTTCGTTGAGATTCAGAGTTGTTCCGTGGAGATTATGAATATGAACGACATCTGGTTTTAGCCTCCGAATTTGCTCTAAGACTTCACCAACTAACTCTACAACAGAATGTAGCTCCGACTTCTTATGCTGAACGAGGAACGTACTATCGTGTCCTCGTTTTAAAAGTTCCTTATGAATGCTGAGTGTGATTTTCTCCGCTCCACCACCAACATCAGTGGAGTTGATAAGAACAATTTTCAGTTTTTTACTGGACGAATTTCCTGATTTTGAATAATGAAAAATAGGGTTGTTCGCTGCCGAGTCAGACCGCTTGCATAGCTCGAGTTCCATTTCATATTCTCGGTCAAGTTCTATTGATCGTTCAGAAATTGTAAGCGGGTTTGAAACGGTTTCATTCTGAATCCAATTCGGCTTTTCGGTCAGGTTTGTCCCAGATAATTCGAACCCGATGTTCTGCACAAGGTTTTGTGAAGGAACAACGGCCAAGCCATTTTCGGTGAGAATCTGTGCCATCCATTGATAATCCCAGGTATCAATTTCTCCGCTTTTTGCTTTAATCGTTAGCTCCTTTCGTGTTTGGGCTAAACGCGTGGGACCGAATGCTTTTTCAAATCCATCATTATCAATAAAAGCTTGGATATAAGGTAGTTCAGGACGAAAATCGTCCCATCGGTCTTTCCAAGTTGCCCATCCCCAAATGTGACCGATACGCGAAAAGAAATGATTGCCTTCCGCTTCCCATTTACCCAAAGGATTATTTCCGCTTATCATCCAAATGTTTCTTTCCTCACGATAGCGACTCAAAAGGTCATTTATAAATGGAAAGAAGTGTGGGCTGGGCAAGCAGTCATCTTCTAAAATGATGCCTTCATCCACATTATCGAAGAACCAATTTATTCCAGTAATCACGGCCTTTTTACAGCCTTGGTTCTGCCCTAAGAATTGCGAATTACTGATAATGGAGGAATGCCTATTGATACAAGATTTCACTTCGTCAGTCTTGATTCTGTCATCCTCTGATTTCGGGCCATCAGCAGAAACAAAAACATTAGTAACGCCACACTCTGTGAGCCGCTGCAATACCCTTTCTGTTTGCGCAGGACGGTTGTAAACGAGCAGTAGAATTGGCGTATTCATCACGAAGTAGTGATGTTGAAATCCGTAATCATTGCACTCTGAATTGCTTGCGGATTGTGAAATCCATAGGGATTGTATGGAGGTACAATCAACTCACCAATATTTTCAAGCCACGCTAATTCTTCGTGGTTTTGTCCTAGATAAATCGATATCGGATAACTGCCCGGTTTAATAGAATGCTTGAAATCTAGCTTCAAATTCACCTTTCCATTCTCAGGGATAAGCGTTTGATCGATAAAACGATTACTGAAATGATAAAGTTGATTTCCATTGCCATCGGAAATGTTAACGCCTAAATCTAATTCTGCATCCGTTTGCAGCGATTCTATTTCCAGTTCAATACTGGCCGATTCTTCTGAGCAGTTGCATTTCAGTTTTTTAAGGAACTGGGAAGTCCCAACTTTCGTTTTCTGCGCATTCAAATAGAAGTGAATAGCTTTATCTGTCACTCCATCAAACACAATTTCTCCGCTCTCGATAACCAAGGTTCGTTCACAGAGTTTTTTTATAGCGCTCAAATTATGAGATACAAAAAGAAGTGTTCTTCCTTGTTTCTTAAAATCGAAAATGCGTTCCATGGACTTAATCTGGAACATAGAATCGCCCACAGCAAGCACCTCGTCTAAGGCAATAATGTCTGTTTTGAGATGAGCCAAAACGGAGAAAGCCAATCGCAATTTCATGCCGCTTGAATAGGTGCGTAGCGGCTCGTTAATGAATTTTCCTACACCTGAGAAATCGATGATGTTTTCCAATTCTTCGTTTACTTCTTTTTTGGAAATACCAATGATAGAAGCATTCAGAAAAATGTTGTCACGACCGCTCAGGTCTGGATGAAAACCTGTTCCAACCTCCAGTAGACTTGAGAATGACCCCGCAATTTTAGCTTCTCCTGACGTAGGAAAAGTGACATCGGAAAGCAATTTCAAAAGAGTGCTTTTTCCTGCACCATTGCGACCAATGATTCCTACAGATTCTCCTTCGGAAATGGAGAAAGAAACGTTTTTCAGCGCTTCAAATTTTGGATCATTGCTTCCTTTTAAAGAATATGATTTAGAAAGAGATATGGCTTCAATTGCTGTCATATTTGGTCAGCTAAGGTGCGTTCCATTTTTCTAAACAGGGCAACTCCAACTACAGCAAAAATGGCTGAAGAAGCACTCCAAAAAGGCAACTGATTCAAACGGAGACTTGCAGAATTAAATCCACTACGTAACACATCCATCGCGCCAGCAATTGGGTTGAAACTGTAAAACAATTGAAGACATTTATTCCCGATTTCATCCATAGAATAGAAGATTGGCAGGACAAAAATCATCGCGTAAAGTAGAATAGGAATAGCGTGACGGAAGTGGCGGTTCCAAACGACCAGCGTTGAGGAAATACAAGCTAACCCGAATGAAATGGGAAGAATCAATAAAAGGGAAATCAATATGGCAAGAGGTAGAAAGACAGATATGTGAGCTTTCAAAATGATGGCCGCTGCAATTACAATAACCAGCACAATTGCAAGATCAAAAATGCTTTTGATTAATGGAGAAAGAATGAGATATAATCTTGGAAACGATGCCTTTGTTACAAGTCCAGCGTTGGACTGCATGCTATTCATTCCGCCTAAAATGACTGATGTTGTGAAATTCCAAACGGCTAAACCACAAAGGAGATAAAGTTCAAACGGCATTTGGGTTTCGGAGGTAGTTCTACCCGAAAACCGAATAACGCTGAGGATGACTGCGAAGTAAACAAGTGGCTGGAAAACCGACCAAAGCAATCCGAAAATTGGTTTTTGATACTGCACTTTCAGGTCTTTCCACACAAAGAACCAAAGTGTCTCGCGTCTCTGCCAAAGCTGTTTCAGCCAATCTGAAAAGGGTTGGTTGGCGCGGATAACACGAATTGGTTTTTGGGAAGCCATCGGATTCAAAAATAGGTTATTCGGGGTCTTAGTTGAGCGCTGTCGAAACCATCTGCGACTGCGCTCAGGGAAGAGTGGTTTGTCTGAGCGTGATGCAACTGAAGGTGTTGGTTAATGCATGTTTCGAAAAGGCAGTAGGAATTTCAGTTGTTGAAGGCGCGATCAGTTTGATGGTAGTGCCAGATGGAACTGAAGCTATGACGCTCGAAAAATCATTGGACTCGTAAGCCGATTCAAGTAATTCTAAACGCTCCATCAAACTTGGTAATGCTGGGCCGTAAACAAGATTTTTATCTGCAAAGACTGCTTTTTGAGCGTTCATTCTAAAGGAAGTCCAATCTGCTGGGACGACATAAACAGTGTTTGGTTCAATGGTCTTATCAATTGCGGCTATGGCTTTAAACTCATCCGTGCTCGATTTTGAAATGCCATGTACATATCGATCAACCAACCCAACCGTTATCAAAGCAATAATGATAATGGGAGTAAGTAATTTGTTTAGCGTTTCGTTTTTGAAAACAAAACCTGCTGATATTGAAACGAGAATGAAAGCCGCAATTTGAATCGTTGTCCAAGGGCCAATGAAATCCGCTGAACGATTTCCGAAAACGCGATAGAACACAAGTGCTGCACAAGCCACGCCCACAAAACTTAATATGTGTGGACGAATGGTAGTCCAAATACCGCTGTTGACGATGCTTGATAGAATCGCGATTGATGCAATTGGCATGATTAGAATTGAAATTCTCCAAGGGTTGAGGCTAATGAGAGTTGTACTCTCGAGACCATAAGCAAGTGTGGTCAGTAGTATGCCAAATACAAGCATCCAAAGTAGTATTGTGCGTAAATGTGTTTTCCAAAATGCTATTACACTTATTACCATGCAAAGCAATTGCAGATAGAATTTCGGGCCAATCCAATTAGTAGGATTAATGTGGATGTTCTCATCATAACCCGCCATCACCGCTTGGTTTATGGCCGTTTTCATGGTCTCATCAACCTGAAGAAAATGGCTGAAAATGTAGTAGGAGTAGGGGAGTGCGAGTAAAAGCAAAAGGACTGCTGCTAGTAAACTTTTCTTGCCAAAATTGGACTGAAACAGAATGAGAATGGTGAGGATTCCACCCAGAAAAACGTAGCTGGCGTGAAAGGCTGCTGCTGGCGCGATGCACAAAATGGCTAGGGCATAGTTCTTCTGCATAACTTGATACAGGCTGAACAATAGAAATACGCCAAAAACGCTTGGTTGCAAATAGCCGCGCAGAACGCCTTGTTCAGCAATTCCGCTGTCCCAAACCCAGCGTAAATCAATATCAAAAACAAGACTGAAGTACGTTCCCCAAATGGGTGAGGAATGAAGAAATAGGAATAAAGTGGTAAAAGAGAAAAACTGCGTTTTGTTCTTGTACAAGGGTGCAATTCTATCGGCAATTCCGAAAAGAGAAAACGAGTAAACGGAAGAAAGAAAAACGTAGATGGCTGTTGTCCAAATGCTAAGGAATCGAATTGGTAAGACAGTAATGAGCCAACTGAAAGCTGGATACGGATTAGGCGAATTAACCAGCGGGTCGGCAGTAAAGGCGTTTGGTAGCAAATCTGCCATTCCCCACAGGAAATAGATGTTCTGGTTTCCAGAGAATAATTCCTGCATAGGGTAAACAATTGTCAACACAATTCCCATCAGGAAGTGTAAAGCCAGTCTATTGTTACGCAGGAAATCCATTCTGCTAAGTAACGAACCTCAGTAAAGAATCCGTCATTACGAGGACGGAGGACGAAGCAATCTCCATGGGATGGAAAAAGATTGCCACGCTCTTTCCTCTCTTGCAATGACGCGGCACTTACTTTTACAGCATGGAAATCGTTTTTGCAAGCAATAATGCGCACAAGGTTGAGGAGGTTCGTTTTAAACTTCCAAAGGAGTTTAAAGTTCTTTCATTAAGAGATGTACTCGGAGATGTGGATATTCCCGAAACGGGTAATACGCTTGATGCAAATGCCAGCATTAAATCCAAGTATGTTTTTGAACGCACGGGAAAGAACTGCTTTTCGGACGATACAGGTTTGGAGATTGAAGCATTGAATGGCGAACCCGGAGTTTACTCTGCGCGCTACGCTGGTGAGAATTGCTCCTTTCAGGATAACATGGATAAAGTGCTGCGGAATCTTGAGGGCCAAAAGAACCGAAACGCCTGTTTCAGAACCGTAATCAGCCTTATCCTAAATGGTGAGGAGCATTTTTTTGAAGGTCGCGTAGATGGTGAGATTATGACCGAGGAACATGGTAAAGATGGTTTTGGCTACGATCCGGTTTTCCGCCCGAAAGGCTTTGAAGAAACGTTTGCGGAAATGAGCATGGAGCAGAAAAATGTCATTAGCCATCGTGGGTTAGCGGTTGCCAAACTCATCGATTTTCTGAAGACCTGTTAGGTCTCCATTGGAAGAATAATGAGACCCTTCCTACGTCAGGGTGACAAGCGGGGGAGACGGAAAGAGGTTTTTTGTCGAAGAATTCTGTATCTCGTCTGTCTTCCTGACGAAGGAATGAACTCAGAGGTCTAGGCACCTTCAATCAATTGCCCAAAGAAATCTTGCAGCGTAATTCCTGCATTACGTAGCTGTTGTGGTAGTATGCTTTCTTCCGATAAGCCGGGGATCGTATTCACTTCAATCAGATATGGCTTGCCATCCTGAACGATGTAATCCATACGCGACATACCTTTCAGCTTTAATCGTGTAAAAACCCGCCTAGTCGTTTCTTGAATCAATTGTGTTGTAGAATCGTCAATTCTGGCTGGCGTTATTTCTTCGCTTGCACCTTCGTACTTGGCTTGATAGTCGAAGTATTCGTTTTCGGATACTATTTCGGTAAGTGGGAGTGCAATCACTTCATCTTTGAACGAATAGACACCGCTTCCAATCTCCACGCCATCGATAAACTGTTCAATCACTGCTTCGTCATCATTTTCTAAGGCTTTGGCTAATGCCTCGTCAAAGTTTTCGGCAGCTTTGAGTTTGGTTATTCCGAAACTAGACCCCATGTTATTCGGTTTTACGAAACATGGAAGCCCCACCTTTTCCAGAATAGCGCTCGAATCTACCTTTTCGCCTTTGCGTACCATTACGGCATCGGCAATGTTCACATCAGCATACTGACGAAGGAAACCGTTACAATAGCTTTTGCTAAAGGTGAGTGAAGATGCCATTACCCCTGGAGATGTGGATGGAAGCCCAATCATATCGAAATAGCCCTGCAGCTTGCCGTCTTCTCCGGGCGTGCCGTGAATGGCGTTAAAAACCACATCAAACACAGTCTTTTTCCCGTTTTCGGTAAAAGAGAAATCATTCTTATCAATAGGGGATTTGGTTCCGTCAGAAAGTAGCACATCCCAACTTTCCTGAGAGATGTTTACCAAGTACGATGTGTACTTGGCCACATCAAGGTGTTTAAGAACAACATTAGCACTCAATTCAGAAATGACCCATTCTGAAGAGTATCCACCAAAAACAATAGCAACAGTCTTTTTCATGTGAGGTAATAACGCTCCGAAATGTAGTTTAATTTCGCAAAGCTCACACAGACCTTCCCAATTTTGGTTAAACAGTTGGGGTTGCATAATTTATATCTTTGCCGCCCGTTGTAATAGCGGTGTTTTCTATTCAAATCGATGGGTTTTATCAAGTTCATTTTCAGTAAACTGTTTCTTATCAATCTTGCCATTGTAGGCGTGTTGATTGCACCTGCATGTGTAGGGCTTTTTTATTGGCTGGATAATTACACCGAGCACGGTATTGTTGTTGAAACGCCCAACTTCATCGGAATGAGTTTTGATGACATTGAGGCATATGCGGATACAACAAACCTTGAATTTGAGATTGTTGATTCACTTTATTCGGATGAATTGCCAAAAGGAACGGTAGCTGCTCAAGAACCCGGTCCCGGCTATTCGGTTAAACGTGGGCGTAAAATTTATATCACCATTAATGCTCTTCTACCCAAGCAAGTGTCTATTCCCGATGTACGGAATTTGTCTTTAAGACAAGCAAAAGCTGTATTGGAAAGTGTTGGACTGAAAGTTGGCGAATTGCAATACCGACCAGACATTGCTAAGAACGCTGTTCTTGCCCAAAAAATTAAGGGTAAAGAAGCTAAGAAAGGAACAATGACGTTTAGTGGAACCGTGGTTGACTTGGTTTTAGGGGATGGTTTAAGCAATACGCGCGTTCGTATTCCGTATTTACTCTATTACAATTTGAAGGAGGCTACCGATAGATTGAACCTCTCATCTTTGAACTTGGCAACATTTAAGATTGATACAGCAACAATGACTGACACAGGATTAGTTCGGGTTTACAAGCAGATTCCTGCATTTAATGAGGAGAATTTGGTGCCAATGGGAACTTCGGTTATTCTCTATTTGACGGGGGACACGCTGTCTATCAAGTACGATTCTACACTTTATTTTAACCCGTTGACGTTGCCCGATTCGTTAATAACACAAGAAGATTTTAATGAGGAAGATTTTTAAGGAGGCAACGAGGGCAGTGCTAGTGTTGTTTGTGCTGCTTGCCCCTAATGTGATGGCACAGGAAGTGTTGGTTCCTATGAGAGGAAATGCATCGCTATCGTCTTATGATGAATACATGCGGGCGGAAATGGCGAATCCATCTCGCGCGGTAGGAGATACATTGAGCCTTCCCTTCTTCGATGATTTCTCTGAACCATTTTCGCGACTGCGAACCGCTGCTGATCTATTCCCAAATTCAGGTTTGTGGGTAGACAATAAGGCATACATCAATAATCACATGGCTATTAACCCTATTTCTCAGGGAGTGGCCACATTTGATGGATTAGATGAGCGGGGCAGAGCTTACGGTTTCTTGCTACAAGGACAGAGCCCAAGTCCACAACCAGCAGATAGTCTGACATCCAAGCCTATTGATTTGAGCAACGCAGCCGATACGGTTTATCTCAGCTTTTATTATCAGCCTCAGGGTGCAGCACCGTATGCTCCTGGCGAAGAATACAAACTTGTATTGGAGTTTAAAGACACGGCAGACTTGTGGGAAACACAATGGGAAGCTGAAGGGTTTGACCTAGAGATTTTTGATTTCAACCGTGTGATGGTTCCCGTTTCAGACGAGAGGTATCTATACTCAGGATTCCAGTTTCGATTTAGGAACTACACTTTTTTGGGTGGCAATGTTGATCAGTGGCACATCGACTACGTTAAGTTGGATGAAGGGAGAGATATTAACGATACTGCGCTGTTTGATGTGGCGCAGCTATGCCAAACTTCCTATATCGACACCATTTCAGCATTTCAAAGTGCCACCTACTCGCTGCTTAAGGAGTATGCGGCTATGCCATGGACGCATTATAAAGCAGATTCGGTTGCTTCTACGGGAGATTCGGCTTATTTTATGCTGAGAAACAACACGAACATTATAGCTACACCTAATTTTTCGCTTCAGGTGTATGACCATTTGGGAGTGCAACGTTTTGATGTATTGAGCAGAACAGCTTCCGTTTTTCCAGATTTGATATGTGGTAACGAATCAAATACTTGTAACGTGATTGGTGGGTCAACCAACTTTGAGTTCGATATTTCCAGTCTGATTACGAGCTTCCCTGGTGATCAGCAAATATCTGATGACTCAACCTTTTTTGCACTTCGCTTTAATGTGACGTTCGCAGATGATAACCCTTCTAATAGCGTTAGGGTAGAAAAACAGGAATTCTACAATTACTACGCCTATGATGATGGCACTGCTGAAGCAGCTTATGGACTTGAGAATCTCGAGAACGAAAGTATGGTTGCGCTGAAGTACAATATTAAGAAGCTGGGCGACCGACTAGTAGGCATTCAATACTACCTCAACCCTGTAGAGTTTGATATGGAGGATGAACCCGTCCGTTTGGTGGTTTGGTCAGGTAATGAGGAG
>Ga0075117_1000557_pt1 | contig 25200 bp, 24 predicted proteins | sample AntAceMetag02UKJ_FD_69789 | JGI IMG/M metagenome (GOLD analysis project Ga0075117, IMG submission 69789) | Saline lake microbial communities from Ace Lake, Antarctica - Antarctic Ace Lake Metagenome 02UKJ | ecosystem: Environmental > Aquatic > Non-marine Saline and Alkaline > Saline | place... | reverse complement strand
ACAAAAAAGAGTAGTGTAAACTACTCTAATGTAAAGAAAAACAAGGTGTTAGCAAATAAAAGAAGTGTTGTTACTTTCCTATACAAAACCTCCCAAAAATATTCTTAAGTAAGTCATCCGAAGTGATAGTACCTGTAAGTTCTCCCAAGTGATGTAGGGCTAAACGAATGTCTTGGGCTAGAAAATCGCCAGTTATTCCGAGTTCTAATCCTCCCAAAACTTCACTTAATGCTTCATTGGTTTTTAACAATAAGTCATAATGACGTAGGTTGGTCAATATGGTGTCTCCTTGATGCTTATTAGAAGCGGCTTGAAAGAGTATTTCTTCTAATTCTGTAATTCCAGTTCCGTCTTTAGCAGAAAGTAACAAGTCACTTATCTCCGTTTTTTGTGCGTTCAAGTCAGATTTAGTTTTAACCCAAATGACTTTTTTGTCTGCGGTTTGTAGTTTAAAGTTTTGCTTCAAATAGTCTCTCTCTTTCCCTGAATCATAGAGGAACAAGACAATCGCAGATTTTCCAAGGACAGATTTTGATTTTTCTATGCCAATGCTCTCCACTTTATCTGTGGTGCTTCTTATACCTGCAGTATCTATGAACCTATATTTTATGCCTTTGAGAATCATAGTATCTTCTATGGAATCTCTAGTGGTGCCAGCGATATCCGTCACAATGGCCTTTTCTTCCTTTAAGAGTACGTTTAGTAAGGTTGACTTCCCTACGTTAGGCTGTCCAATGATGGCTACGGGGATACCTTCTTTTATGACGTTTCCGGAATCAAAAGAGTCAATTAAAGGATTGAGTTGCTCTTGAATATTGGCGATAAGTTTTTTCAAATCATCTCGGTCGGCAAATTCTACGTCTTCTTCACCGAAATCTAATTCCAGCTCCACCATGCTGGCAAAATGGATGAGTTCATCTCTTAGGGTAACTAATTGTTCAGAAAACCCACCACGAAGCTGGTTTATGGCTAGTTGATGCGAAGCAGCTGAGTCTGATTCAATGAGGTCTGCCACGGCTTCCGCCTGAACCAAATCAAACTGACCATTTAAAAATGCTCTCTGTGTAAACTCTCCAGGTTTGGCTAGTCTTGCTCCGTTCTCTACAAGAAGTTTCAGGATTTCTTTAATAATAAAAGGACTTCCATGGCATGATATTTCTACCGTATCCTCTTTTGTAAAAGACTTTGGCGAAAAGAAAACGGCAGACAAAACTTCATCTATCACAGCTTCACGTTTTAGGATTGTTCCAAAATGTAAAGTATGTGATTTGGCCTTTTCAAGTCTTTTTCCTTTGAAAACCTTATCAACTATCTGAATGGCATTTTCGCCAGAAATTCTTATTACCGCTATAGCTCCTATTCCGGGAGCAGTAGCAAGGGCACAGATGGGTTCTTGTTGCAATATCATATCGCCTGCAAGTTACCCTTTATTCACCATTTATAGGATAGTCGATAAAGCCTAAATCTGTGCTTTGCACTCGATTTTTCTTTTTATTTTTGAGTCGAAATTCAACAAGAGTGGCCCAAACAATAAAGTCTACTTAGCCTAGATGCTTTTTAATTCCCTTCAGTTTCTTTTTTTCTTTATTGTAGTTTCTATTCTCTACTACCAGCTGAGGCAGAGAGGAAGGATTTGGTTATTGCTATTGGCCAGTTGCTATTTCTATATGGCATTTAAACCCATATATATTCTCATTCTTTTTGTTACGGTAATCGTTGATTATTATGCGGCTTTTCTCATTGATAGGGAAGAAGGCCCTAAGAGAAAAATGTGGCTCATGCTTAGCCTAGTGGCCAATATTGGCTTCTTGGCTATTTTTAAGTATTTCAACTTTATCAACCAGAACATTGGTTTGTCTTTAGGCTTAATAGGTATGGAAAACCCCATTCCTAATTATGGATTAGAGCTCCCTATTGGTCTTTCTTTTCATACTTTTCAGGCGATGAGTTATACTATTGAGGTTTATAGAAAAAAGCAGAGGCCAGAAAAGGATTTCGTTATCTACTCTCTTTATGTGATGTTCTACCCTCAATTGGTAGCAGGACCCATTGAGAGGCCGCAAAACCTCTTAGTTCAGTTTCATACGTACTTTAAATACAATTTTGAAAATATAAAACAAGGCCTGATTAGAATAGCTTGGGGTCTGTTTAAAAAGGTAGTTATCGCAGATAGGTTAGCCATTATGGTGGATTATTGTTACACGAATCCTTCTGAGCATAGTGGCCTTACACTTTTATTGGCTACCGTTTTCTATTCTTTTCAGATTTACTGTGATTTCTCTGGGTATTCAGATATTGCCATAGGCTGTGCAAGGCTAATGGGTTTTAATCTCATGGAGAACTTTAATGTGCCTTACATCTCCAAGTCTATTTCGGAGTTTTGGAGTAGGTGGCACATATCATTATCTACCTGGTTTAAAGATTATTTATACATTCCCTTGGGAGGAAATAGAGTAGGGGAATACAGGCTTTATCTTAATTACTTTATCGTGTTTACCATCTCAGGCTTGTGGCATGGCCCTTCTTGGAATTTCATTATTTGGGGGGCATTACACGGTATTTTTCTCATTATTGCTATGTATTGGAAAAAGCACGTTGGATTTAGGCTACCCAAAAACAGATTTAATACGGTCTTACAAGTGGCTTTTACCTTTACCTTGGTCACTTTAAGTTGGGTGTTTTTTAGAGCCCAAGGACTCTCAAATGCATTAACAATTCTAACAAAAATATTTACGGTGAACGAATATTCAGGGTTTAATAGTCCATTGGCTAGCAATGAGCTATGGTTTTCTTTGTTAGTTATTATAATATTAATGCTGAAAGAGATATATCTACCTAAAATAGATACGAGTAAAACACCAGCCTTTTATTTGAAATTTATTGGGCTTGTACTTATTTGTTATTTCTTCGGAGTTTTTACATCTAATCAATTTATCTATTTCCAATTTTGAAAATATTTAAATACATAGTGCTCTTAGTGGTCTCCTTTCTTTGGTTGGAGGGATGCTCTACGTCTTTGGCTTCCTGGTTATTTGAGAAAGGTTTAGTGAAGGATGACTATCGATATGGAGATTTATATAGGATGGCCAATCTCAAAGACTTTCGAGTAACAAAAGAGATTTGTTCTACGCCAAAAGTGCCTCAGAATAACAATAACCATTTGGTATTGGCAGGAGATAGCTTCACCGAGCAGGGCAGGATAGATAGCAGTCATTTTGTGGCTAGGGATTTTAGTTATATTCGGATAGACGGGCAAACGGCACTCGTACTTGACACATCACAGTATAATGTATTAGTACTAGAAGTGGTAGAAAGGCACTTTAGAGAACGTTTTGTTTCTTCTTCGTGGGATGGTATCTCATTTTCTCAGCAAAGCGACGAAAAACCAGGATGGAAGGATTATTTCAAGAAGGTAGTGTCCTTTGAACTACCTTATTCCAATGAATTACATGAGGGGGTGCTCTTTGGATATGACTTTGCGATGGACGTTCGAGAATGGAAGGCGGCCTTAAATTACCATCTTTTTAGAAGAGTGGATAGTCATGTTAAACTAAATAAAACGGAAGAGCATTTGCTCTATTATTTACCTTCCGAAAAGGGAATGAGTTCAGCCTTTGATAAGATATCTGACGCAGAGATAGAAGCCTTAGTAATTCATGTAAACGAAACTCAAGTAAAGTATAAGAGCCTCGGTTTTGACGAAGTTATACTGAGTATAATTCCAAATAAAACGAGTATTCTTGGTACGGACTTAGGCACTTATAATGAATTGGCAACTAGGATACAGAATTCCAAGGCTCTAGAGATGCCTGTCTTAAATGCCTACAGTATACTGAACGGTTTAGATCAGAAAGCTTATGAAAAAGGAGATACCCATTGGACTTGCGAAGGGAAACAGCAATGGGTAGATGGCCTTAATGAATTATTGGTTCAAGGCGTCAAAGATAACTTGCCCAAACCTTGAGACTGAGTTTTGCTCTGCAAAAGCCATTTGAGCATCTTTATTGGCTTTCAAATTATTACCTAAAGCTAGGCTAATGGCCTCTTTTAGCTCATGGGCTTTACTAGATTCCACAGAAGCACCAAGTTCTTTTTTATAGACGAGTTCTCCCAACAAGCCATATTTATCAGCAATCACAGGTTTACCGCTAATAGCAGCACGCACTAGAATACTGCTCATGCCAATGTGTTTTTGATAAACAGCGAGAACCACATCCGATGTATCAAAAAAGAATTGAATGGCTTTTCCAGAAATTTTTTCTAAATGGGTAGTAATTAGGGCGGCTTTGGGTAATTCAGCTAGCAGAGCCTCTATCTTTTTTTGATAACTAGGAGCAATGGTTCCGGCTATGACTAAATGCAGTTTTAGGAGATCTGACTCGTTTAATAGCTTAATAGCAGCCACAGTGGCTTCAATACCTTTTCTTTCGTCTAAGTAGCCAAAAATCAAAAAAGTGTTTCTTTGGGTCTCCGGCAGATGGAATTGAATTCGTAATTCACCAAGGCCTTCCTTAGAAACGGTATGTCGTTCTACAGGATCGGGACACACGCTAATATGGGCCGAACCTGTTATTGCTTTTAAAGAGGTTATGGATGAGGCGTCTAGTGCCAGCAAATTTTGGACACTACCTTTGACAAATATGAGCCTGAGCGTAAGCTTTTTCAGAAGTTGAGAAAGCCTTTCTTTTAAGTTTAAACTTTGATTAGGGTAATGGAAATTTGGTCTAAAATAAATTCCCAATACATTTGATTTCGCACTTGGCAGAAGAAGCATCCCAAGTAGGAGAGTGTCCATATACATGAGAATCGAGGCACTCGGTTTTAATTCTTGTACAAGGCTTCTGAAAAGTTTCCATTCTTTGATGGATCTTAAAAATAGGCCACTTGTTTTAATAGTGGTAATGAGGTCCTCATCTATTCCTCTAAAAATAATATTACCAGAGTGGAACTCTTGTTTTAATTGTTCTATTAGTTCTTCCCCAGCAGCCACAATTAAAACTTCTTCACTTTTTGAGTTCTCAGAAAAAAAGGATAGAAGATGCCTAATATATCCCTCATGATGACCAGAGGATTCTATATCAAAGATTAAAAATCTGTTTTCAGCTAATTGATTTACTGTGGGTACCACGGAAGTCAATTTATGCTAGGCCTAATAAGGTCGTAACGAATTTAGACATACTATGATTTTCACAATACGAAGAACCATTTATTTTCCAATCATCAGGATTGCCTATAAAGTCTATGAAGTGATTTGAAAGAGCTGTAATGTCTAAGGGATCTTCTTCTTTTCCCAAGGAATACGCTTTTGTAAGATCGGCTACCACTCCATAATTGGATACTAATGAGGGTTTATTGTATTTGGCGGCCATACCTATAATCCCGCTACTAGCAAAGTAATTGATATTCATTCTTAAAACTAGGCTTGAAGATTGAAAAAGTGCATTCATTTCATCATTGCTTACGAATTCATTATTCTCAATGATTTGGACTTCAGACTCATTTTCTAAAAAGGAATCTCTTAAAATAGGGGCATAGTTATTCGCCACTTTACCAATTAAAAGGAGAGAAATCTTTAATTGATATGCTCTAGGTAACTTATTTAAGGCTCTTAAAACATTAGGTACGTTCTTTCTGTCGTCTATATAACCGAAGATTAAGAAAATATTTTTTTCTTTTTCAATCCCATACTTTTTCCTTACATCTACCACTGATTTTACTATCGGGTCCATAACAGGGTCAGGAAGGTATACTAATTTCGCTGTTTGATTTGAATTTAGTTTTTCTACTGTCTCTGCATCGTTCAGAATAAAAACCTGCTTTAGGTTAGGGTTCCTTAATGCCAATTTGAATGTGATCTTTTTTCTTATTTTAGCTATGCCAAACTTGAGTTTCTCAAGAAGTGAACTTCCGATGACCTTCTGACGGTAAAATGGTCTAAACCAGATGCCGTTTATGTCAAAATTCACTTTGGAGTCATTTCCAATGGCCATCTGATAAATATCAAACTCCATTAGAATTAGCTGACTAACTTCTAATTGATTCGCCTTGACTTTAATGTATTTCCACTGTTTTCTATAGCGTACTAAGGATCTTGTTTCTTGAAGTTTTGCGTGGAGGTCTTCTTCTAGATAGTGGACAGAAACATGTTGGGATGAAGGGGTGTTAAGCTCATGATTCACTAAAAAATGAAAATGGTGCCCAGAATTATTGGCGTACCTATTTAACCAGTTTAGAGTTTCTTGAACGAAACCCAGTTTGTGGCCGTTGAGCTGAATATTTAAATCAACAAGGAGGTAATTCATTTCTCTGTAGAATCAATTGATAATTAAAAAAGCCTCTTTGATACAAATCAAAGAGGCTTTTTTAATACGAGAATTCTAATTTTCCGCTGGTGCGGCTGGCTCTTCTACACCTAGTTGTTTGAAAACAAGGCTTGTGATATTATCTGATTCTGGGGCTACTAATATTACTGGAGTAGTTCCGTAACCTGCATCAGAGTTAAATACATGCGTATAACCATTTGCTTTAGCCACTTCGTCAATAGCTCCTTGGATTTTATCCATTACTGGGGCTAATAATTCTTGCTGCTTACTCTGCAAAGCATTTTCAGAGTTTTGCTGGAAAGTTTGGATACCTTCTTGAGCAGTCTGAAGCGTCTTCTCCTTATCCTGACGAATTACAGGACTCATCGTAGCTGCATTTTTTTGATAGTCTTCGTACTCTTTCTGAAACGTAGCTATTTTTTCCTGAAGCAGCTTATCATATTGAGCTTTCTCGGTAGCCAATTTTGCCTGGATGACCTTAGAATCCGGAATATTGGTAAGGATAAAGTCTATGTTTGTGTAACCGACTTTAACCTGAGCGTTGACACCAATACCTGCAAGCATCAAGGCCGCAAAAAGGGTTGCTAAAAATTTGATTTTCATTTTTATACTTATTGATTTAATTAATACATTTTATTTATTTTCAACTATTCCTAGTTCTTCCATAATATAATCCGTGTAATCATGACGCGGATCTGTGTAAATCATGCTAATATCAGACGCTTTATCAAATAAAAACATAATTTTTTTAGCACGAGCCACCTTTTCACAAGAATTATAGATGACATCCATAATGGGCCTCATTATCTCCTTTTTCTTTTGAAAAAGCTGCCCATTAAGTCCAAAAATTTCATTATTTAAACTTTTCACTTCTTCCTCTTTTTTTGAAATGGCCGTCATTCGCTCTTTTTTCATTTCTTCTGTTAGAAGAATTTCTTCTTGCTCAAATGCTAATTTCAAATCTTCCACCTCTTGGTATTTCGATTGAATGTCCTTTACCCATTGCTCAGAATAGGAGTTCATTGTTTTCATTGCCTCTTTATATTCTGGCATCTTACTGGTAATGAACTCGGAATCAATGTATCCAAATTTCTGACAATATCCACTCGTAAAAACCGCTGACAAAAATAGAAAAAATAATGTCTTTTTCATTCTAGAAAAGTTTATGATTAATATTTTACTTTTTGGTTTTCCAGAATTACTCCTTTGGCTTCGAAAACCTATAAAAGTCTAATTTGCTATGGTTTATTAACAGCGTTTTAACAGATTAACGTATTTGCTGGCCAATACTAAAGGTGAAATTCTTTAAGCCCTTATTCGTAACACCTGGTATAGGGTCAAAACCATAACCATAATCAAAGCCTAAAAGACCAAAAGCAGCCATAAATACTCTCACGCCTACACCAGCAGACCTCCTAAGTCTAAAAGGATTGTAATCTTTATAACTTCCCCAGCTATTTCCTGCCTCTAAGAATGTAAGGGCATAAATAGTGGCCTGTGGGTTCAAAGAAATCGGGTACCTTAACTCGGCTGTAAATTTATTATAAATAATACCTCCTTGACGACTCAGCTGCCCGCTCGTATTACTAACTCCAGTCACATCATTAACTTGCTCTGCCAGAGTCTTTTCGTAAACAATGCCTTCATCATATCCTCTTAGACCAATAAGTTCTACGCCAATGTTTTGAGAATTTTGGAGGCCTTGACCAGCACCTCCCACTACAAAACGCCCAAAAGGACTGTAGCCCACCTCTTCAGAATAACGACCCAAGAACCCCATATTGGCTTTAGCATGAAATACGAGTTTTCCTACTACTGGGGTATACCAGTCAGCATCTAAAAGCCATTTATGGCCTTCTATCCATGTTACCTCATCTGTAGTTTTATTGCCTCCAAAAGAAGAATAGGGCGGATTAAAAGTGGCACTCATGACTAACGACGAACCATTTCTAGTGAACTGCGTATTGTCTAAACTATATCTGGAGAGGTTCGCACTAAGAGAGACGTCATGTGCTTGCCCATTTCTGAAATTTGCTAATAAGAAGCTATTCTCTACATCATAATACTGATAGGATAAGCTACTGCTCAAGCTAAAGTTTCTATCAGGCCAGTTTAGACGCTTTCCGAAAGTGATTGAGCCCCCAGTATTTTTGAAGAATCCACGGTATAAAGATGAACCACCAAAACCTAAAGAGCCTCCGAAAGGACTTCCAAATCCAGAACTACCATTGTTACCATATAACTTTTCATATCTCCCAAGAAGTTTAGCATAGTCTTGAACTGAGTGAAATAAGCTAACTGAGAAAGAATTGGGCTTTTTCCCACCCAACCAAGGCTCTGTGAAAGACATGGAATAATTCTGGAAACCGCCGTTTGCTTGGAAGCGAATGGAAAAACGCTGTCCATCGCCTTTTGGTAAAGGCTTATAAAACCCTTTACCAAACTTTAACATGTCCTTAATTGCGAAATTATTAAAGACAATACCAAAAGTACCTACAAAACCCTGAAGACCTCCCCATCCACCAGAAAGCTCAATCTGGTCATTAGATTTTTCTTCTACGTTAAACTCAATGTCTACGGTGCCATCAGCTTGAGGAATAGGTCTTGGTTCTATTTTTTCAGGGTCAAAGTAACCTAGTTTAGAAAGCATTTGAGTAGTTTCAATCAAGTCTGTCTTACTAAACTTTTGACCCGGTTTGGTCAATAACTCACGCATAACTACGTGGTCTGAAGTTTTGGTGTTACCATTAAGGATGATACGATTGATAACCGCTTGTTTTCCTTCAAAAATTCGCATTTCTACGTCAATGGAGTCACCCTCCACAGATACTTCTACTGGCTGACAACTAAAGTACAAGTAACCGTCGTCCATATAATAGGACGAGACATCATTTTGGGGAATGCCGTTTATTTTTTTATCCAGTTCTACAGGATTATATAAATCACCTTTTTTAATACCTAGAATAAGAGCCAAAGTGTCAGATTGGTGCAGGTAGTTTCCGGTCCAAGTAATGTTTCTGTAGAAGAATCGATGACCTTCATTGATATCCATATAGATATCAACATTGCCACTTTCGTTGGTCACGATAGAGTCGGACTCTACTTGGGCATTTCGGTAACCTTTTTTGTTAAGCCAAGCAACCATGGCTTTCTTGTCTTCCTTGTACTGTTTAGGGATGTACTTAGATGGGCTAAATAACCTTAATGGGGCTCTAGCCTTAGTCTTTTTAAGTTTAGAAAGTACCTTCCACCGAGGCATTTCTTCTATTCCGGTGACTATAATATTGTCAATTTTAACCTTTTCTCTTTTGTCTATATCAAATATAAGTGTTGCGTTATTTACACGCAAAGTGTCATCGATTTGCTTTACTTGAACGGCGGTATTTAGATAGCCTTTCTTAATGTAATGCTTCTTTATAGTTAACTGAATATTCTTTATAAGGGATTCGGTAATGACTTTACCTCTATTTTCGCTCACAGATTCCTCTAACGTTTCTTGCTCCGATTTTTTTATTCCCGTCAGCGATAGTTTATTGAGACGCGGACGTTCTTTAAGGTCTATTTCAAGGAAAGCTTTTTTATCTTCAATTTTAATAACATTAATGGATACCTCCTCTATGATACCCTGATCCATTAACCTCCGGATAGCAGAACTAATAGATTCTCCAGGGATGGTGATTTGATCATTAACACTAAGGCCTGAGACTGATATAAGTGTATTTGGGTCTAGAAATTTAACTCCAGTTACTTCAATGCCTCCAATAATGAAACTTTGGGGATTGTCGTAAGTAATAGTGTTGATAGGATTTGTATTAACCTTTTTACTTCCGACGCCTATAAATTGCCCAAAAGCACTCCCTGAAAAGAGAAATAGAAAGCCAAGAATAATACTGAGTCTAATGTTTTTAAGCATAAATGCTGTTTTAAAGCTGTTCACTGGTTTTTCCAAATCTTCTTTCTCGTTGCTGATACGTATGTACTGCATCAAATAAATCCCCTTTTCTAAACTCCGGCCAATATATGTTATCTACGAAGAGCAACTCTGCATAGGCTGACTGCCATAGTAAATAGTTGCTAATTCTATGATCTCCTCCTGTTCTAATCAGTAAGTCCACATCCGGACAATCACCAGTAGCTAAGTAACGACTAAAATAGTCCTCGCTTATATCATCAATCGCTATTTCACTTTTTTTAACTTTCTCTGCCACCTCTTTAACCGCCTGGACAATATCCCACTTGCCACTATAACTTAACGCTAACAGTAAAGTCAATCCCGTATTTTGAGACGTTAACTCTACCCCCCTTTCCATCTCTTTCCTGGTCTTATCTGGAAGTGAGCTTAAATCTCCAATGGTTTTGAGTCTGACATTATTTTTATTGAGATCTGGTACTTCTTTAGTTATGGTAGAAACGAGTAAACTCATGATTCCGTCTACTTCTAGCTTTGGACGATTCCAGTTTTCGGTCGAGAAAGTATATAGAGTAAGATATTTTATACCAATCTCACCGCAAGCTTCCACCGTTTCTCGAACTGCTTTGATGCCATGGTGATGACCAAAAATTCTCATGGCCCCCTGCTTTTTAGCCCAACGACCATTGCCATCCATGATTATGGCGATGTGTTTTGGCAAATTGCTAAGATCTATTTTTTCTCTTGACACAGATTGAAAAATGATTTCGGTTTACGAAAATGTCTGCAAATGTAAGAAAATTAGGGTGAATAGGAAAGTTAAGCCTAGATTCTTACTTCCTCGGGTTGGGGCAATCCAACGTTTTGAAAACGTAACTAAGTGTTACATTTCCTTGATAAAATATGTCTCGCTGGTGTGTGTTGGCGGTGGTGAACCTAACAGGTGTATTCCCTGACAAATATTCGTTAACTGTTGCTACTCCATCGGAGTTGTAACCGAGACCATCAAAGAGGTCTAAATTACCCCTTTGAGTCTTTTTCCTTAAGGAGGGAAGAATGGCTTTAAAGTTGGCCGAAATATTCCAGTAATCACTTATTTCTTTTTTGAATCCAAACCCATAAGTTACGGCTAAGTCTGGAAATTTAATTTTCTGAAGTGTCCTCACAAGCATTGAAGATTCATATAATTTTCTGCTAGAAATACCAAATTGACCAAACCCGAGAGAGAGGGTTGGTGTCCAGCTAGATTTAACTATTGTTCCGTAAGATCGGAAGTTTAAAAAATTAAATTCTAGTTCTCCTTCCCAGTGGGTTATTTGAGATTTAAACTGGTAGTCCCTTTGTTTATTAAACGGGCTGGAGCTTAGGGCGTCGTTTCCTTCTAAAAAACCATAGCTTCCTGAAGCTTTTAGCGAAAAAGCCCTAGAGAAATTATACCTTACTAAAGCATGACCAGCTGGCCGAGCGAGTAAGGGATTAAAGTTTGGATTTAAGTCTCCTCTGTAAAAATGAGCACCTAGTCCTCCACCAACTTCTAGCTTCTGCGAAAAAGTTGGGAGCGAGAAGCAAGTAATTAGAGCGGCTAAAGAATACTTTTTAAGACTTCTCAAATGAGGCATGTTTTTAATTAGGGTATTTGGCCTTATCTAGGCACAGGACATTTTATTTTATCACTAATAACGTAAGATATAGTGAACATGGTAGTGGCATAGAAGTCTGTTCTGTTTGCTCCGCCTCTGTAGATGCTTGAATCAGTTGGTTTGTATAAAATGTTTTTTATGTCATCAAAAACATTTGCACCAGCCGACGAGCCGGTCTTATTACTGTAAATTATTTGTGAAAGTTGGGCTCTATTGTAAATTGGGTCTGATCTATCATTAGTTCTTGCCTGTATTCTTTCCGTTTGTCTATATGAAAAAGCAAAGTCATTAGGATATCCACCCGTTGTCAATGCTCCTTCATCTGGATAATTGGTGAGGCCTACGTCATCCAAATAATCAGAGCCTGAAATTCTAAGGTTCCCCTCAAAGGTTATATCTATCTTATTATTAACTTTCATCCTGATACCAATGCCAATAGGGATTACAGCAGCCACTTTTGAGTAAACATTCCCTAATCCAATATTTTGACCAGAGGTACCAGCCTGCTGAAGAGGTTCCCATCGTGTGTTTCTGGTACCAAGGCTTATAGGGGCAACTGCTTTGGGGGAGTGAGCTACTAAGCCAATTCCTGCAGTGAAATATGGAGTAAAGTCTAACCTTTTGTTGGCTCCGCCTTTGCCATAAGTGGGAATCAGATTCCAAACGCCACTTAAAGCCACCTCATACATGTCATTTCTAAAATGAAGGTTTCTTAGATAAGACGACCATAGTTCGGGTTTTCTTAGAGCTCTTGCCCCAGCGGATCTATCTACCACTTTGGAGGAATAGGTAAAGTCATCTCCCAAGATTCTTACCCAAGAGACTTGAAGTCTTAGAGCTGCATTAGGCGTGATGTATCTTGTATAATTGGCCCCAATGTTCCACCTAACGTTGGTGTATAGTCCTATTTGGAAACTTTTGAGTCGAGTAAGATCACCATAATAATGAGCCGACCCGAGGCCTAATCCTACTGTGGTGTATTGGTTTAAGACATTTTGACGAGAGAATAATCCCTGTGCATTAAGGCTGCCTACTGTCAAAAGACTATAGACCATTAGGAGAGAAAAAACTATTTTAAATGACTTTGCCATGCTTTGAGTAAATTCGTTTTGAGAACGTAATTTTTCATTTTTTTATTGCTAGGCAATCATGAAGCTTCTTCGCCATGAGATGTTGAAATTCGGTTTCGGACATCTTTTCCCCAACCTAACTTCGCTCTTAGAGTATCTAAAAAAGCTGAACCATGTAAGGTAACTAGCTTGGCTTTAAATGATTCTTGACTTATCGTTATTTCAGAATCTACATTTCCAATGATTTTCGCACGCGAATCCATCGAAACCAAAAAATTATTACTTCGGCTTTCTACTTTTAAAGAAATGATACTATTCTTTGACACAATCATGGGCCTTACAAATAAATTATGTGGGCAAATGGGAGTGATAATGAAATTATCTGAATGTGGCATAACCAAAGGCCCCCCGCAGCTTAAAGAATAGCCAGTAGACCCTGTAGCCGAAGCCACCATTAACCCATCCGCCCAATAGGAATTTAAAAACTCCCCATTGATATAAGCATGAATGATAATCATTGAAGAGGTATCTGTCTTCGAGATTGCTATTTCGTTTAGGGCAAAGTTCGTGCCTGATTCAAATAGTTCAATTTCTGAATCTGCATGAAGCATGGTTCGCTCATCAAGTTTGTACTGATTTTTGAGCAATTTTTGAATAGCAGGTTTTATTTCATTAGGCTGGATCGAGGTTAAAAAACCCAATCTTCCAAAATTCACCCCGAGTATAGGTTTTTCTGTGGCTCCAACTTTACTAACAGTTTCAAGAAATGTACCATCACCACCTAGACTTAAAACTATATCTAAGGGCTTCTTTTCTTGCTCGTTTTTAAGGGATACTACTTTGGTAGTAAGTGGATCTATTTCTGCATCAGTAAGAATTTTTCTGAATGATTTAGAAACCTGAACGTCTATTTGGTTTTCGGCGAGTTCATTAAACACAGTCTGAACTAGCTGCTTATCTTCAGATTTAAAGGCTCTTCCGTGAACGGCAACAATCATAAATTCTAATGATTTAGATTTCCAAATACTTCATAAGGTGGTCAAATCGCTCTTTATCAGGAAAATTATCTGGGGTAGTTTCAGAAATCTGATCCACCTTATAACCAAACCTCTTAAGACTGTTCAATGCCGGATTAATATCTGGTTTATTTAATTTAATAATAAACTGATACGATTCTTCTTCGGTTTGGCTAGCTAAAAATAACTTCTCAATACGCAAACCTTCTGTTTCTATAATTCGGCTAATGTCTGAAAGGCTGTAATCTTTTTGACCAATTTCTAAACTGAAAATTCCACCTTTACCAGAGAATTGCCCCTTGATAACTGTTTTGAATACATCCATTGCTTTTAAGCAACCAAGAAGCTTTCCTTCAGCGTTTAGAACAGCACATACTTCCAGATTGTTATTTACTAGAAACTCTGCCACTTGTAAAAAGTGTGTTTGAGCACTTACTTGAGCTTTGTCATGTTTGATTGGTACTAGGGACAACGAAGAATTTTCATCAAAATTTAATAGAATGTCTTCTTCTATTATTCCTAGAATAGTCTTTCCGTCTAACACGAGGAGTTGACTTAGGTTTTCCTCACCCATATACTGAAGAGCCAAGCCCACATTATCGCTAATGTCAACTGCGGGTAGGTCATGTTCTATGAAGTCTTCTGCAAACATTTTTAAGCGGTTATATGAATCTTAATCTTACTCAAAAATTTCTCCAAGGTTTCATTAAACTCTATGGGTCTTTCCATCATAGGAGCGTGGCAACATTTATCAATAAAATGTAACTCCGAATTAGGCATGAGTCTATTAAACTCATGCCCTACATTTGGCGGGGTAATGGTATCATTTAAGCCCCAAATAAGACATGTAGGTGTCTTTATACTAGTTATTTCTTCAGCCATGTTATTCCTTTGTGCAGATTTTGCAATCTGTACAATGTTCATGCACTTAGGGATACTACTGGTAATCTCAAAACATTCATCTACCAGTTCTTTAGTAGCCGTTTTGGGCTCATAAAAGGTATACTCTACACGTTCTTTTATATAGTCGTAATTTCCTCTTTTAGGGAAAGAGCCTCCCATAGTGTTTTCAAATAAACCCGAACTACCTGTAAGAACCATGGCTGTTATTTCATCTGGGTGAGCCAGGGCGTACATTAGAGCCACATGGCCGCCTAAAGAGTTCCCCAGAAGAATTATGTCTTTTAACTCATGCTGACTTACAAAGTCCTCAATATATGCCAAAAGGCCTTCTAGACTGGCTTCTCTCATGGGCATATCATAAATAGGCATAAGAGGAATAATGACTCTGTAACGATTTTTAAATCCCTCTACTACATCATTAAAGTTGCTTAATGCACCAAAAAGGCCATGAAGTACTAGAAGAATAGGGCCTTGGCCTTCGTCTACATACTTGTATTTTCCTTCTTCTTTTATAGGGTAAGACATATTTTAGATTAGAGTTCTTATGATTTCAATGACTTGTAAAAGTCTTTCTTATTATTGACTAATCAAAAAAACAGATTTTATACTTTGCCACCGAATGTCGATAATAATTTCAGCTAAATTTATCTAACTGTTTCATAAGCACCTCAAAATCCTTGGCATAAGGAGCTTCGCCTTCTATAACTTTACCATCTAGCCCCTTAAAAGAAACCTTTTTGGCATGTAATGCCACTCGTTTTATGAGCGGTAATTCGTCCGTCTCCATCTTAAGGTTAAACTTCCTTTTAATCTGCGAAAGAAAAATATAGTCGCCATTGTAAGTAGGGTCGCAGACTATAGGAGCATCCAAGCACATCAAATGCACCCTTATTTGATGCATTCTTCCTGTAATAGGAAAGCATCTTAAAAGGGTATGGTTATGATACTTTTTTTCTGTAAAGAAAACGGTCTCAGCTATCTTACCACGACTTCTATCAATTTTTACCGCAGTTTTATCTTTCAAGATAGCTATCGGCAAATACACAGAAATACTTTCTAAATCATGAACCCCATTTACCAAAGCATGGTATTCCTTCTTTATTTCTCTATGCTCAAATTGCATAGAAACATGACGGTAGGCTTCAGGATTCTTTGCCAGAATCATGATACCCGAGGTCTCCTTATCTAATCTATGGCAGAGCTGAATGTTTGGATGATAGGTCTTTGCAAAACCAGAGATACTTATAGATTTATCACCCGTTCGTTCTGAGAGCGAGGATAAAAAAGGCGGTTTGTTAATGAGGATAAAGTCCTCGTTCTCAAAAACGATGAGGTCTTTGAAATCAATATTTTTGGGAGTCTTTTTAAATGAGCTTAAGTCTATCAAGTTAAACACTTTTTACCAATGTGAATGAAAATTGAGTTCCGTTTTCAGGAGTAGACTTTACATCAATAACCGAATTATGGGCGTTTAGGATATGTTTGACAATGGCCAACCCTAAACCCGTTCCGCCGGTTTCTCTACTTCTGCTTTTATCTACTCTATAGAATCGTTCGAAAATGCGATTTAAATGTTCTTCTGGAATGCCTGGGCCATCATCATCTACGGTAATGGTCCAATCTGTATTTCCTTCTTCAAAAGTTACAAGGACTTTGCCGCCATCTTTACCATATTTTATGGCGTTATCAATGAAGTTAGTAATTACTTGAAATATCCTTTGTGAGTCTGCTACAACAAATACCCCTTTAATATTCTTGGGCTTAATTTTGAGGCTAATATCTCTTTTGCTCGCTTTGTTTTCTAATTGGTCAAATATGTCTGTGGTGATACTAGTGAGGTTTACTATCTCCATGTGCATTTTAATCTCTCCGGTCTCCACTTGAGTAAGTACTACTAAATCTCTTACTAAGGCATCAAGTCCGTCCAAGCTTTTTGCGGCTTTTTTTAGAAAGCGTTTTGAAACTGTGGGGTCGTCTTTGGCTCCATCAATTAAGGTATGAATAAAGCCTTGTGCAGCAAAAATTGGTGTTTTAAGCTCATGAGAGACGTTAGCGAGAAATTCTCTCCTGAAAATTTCCATACGCTTGAGCTCATCAATTTCTGTTTGTTTCTGATTTACGTACTGCGAAATTTCACTGTTGAGCTTATTGAAGGGATTAAAGCTTCTAAAGAGTGATTTTTTATTGATATCTAAATCACCAATTTTTAATTTTTTAAGTGTGGCATAAATCTGCTTTACTTCTTTAATAAGAAGAATATCTAGCATGAAATAGGCGGTGGAAAAAGTAATGAGAAATGAGCCCGCCCCCGCCACAAATAGCACATCTGAATCTGCTGCAGCAACAAAACTTAGGAATAATAGGGTAATAGATGAAACTATCCCCGCCAATAAAAATGCTATCCACCTTGGAGATAAATTCATAAAGAGTACTAATCTGGCAGCAAATTTCAGGAATTTAAGTTTGCTATCAAAAAGTATAGACGCTTACTAAGAATTGAACATATATCCCAACCCCTTCAAGGTCTTAATTACCCCATCTCCTAACTTTTCTCTAACTTTTCTAATATGTACATCCACAGTTCTTTCCACCACATAGACATCCTCACCCCATATTTTCTGAAGAAGCTCAGTTCGGGAATGGACATTATCGGGTTTACGGGCTAATTGAAAAAGGAGTTGAAATTCTTTTTTTGGAAGGACTATAGATTCGCCGTTTGATTTTGTTACGGTGTAGTTTAACCTGTTTATGTGAAGACCACCGACCTCTAAAATATCTTCTTCGGCACTTTTCTCAAATCCTTTTCGAAAAAAAGCATTTATGCGACTCAATAGAGGACGAGGCTTTATTGGTTTAGTGATATAGTCATCTGCTCCAGCCTCAAAAGCCGCAACCTCTGAGAACTCTTCTGCCCTAGCAGTAAGATAGATGATATGCGTTTTTTTTAAATCTGGATTTTCCTTTATCTGTCTGCCTGCCTCAATTCCGTCTAAAACGGGCATCATCACATCCATTAATATGACATCTGGCTTAAAAGAAATGGCTTTTTCAATCCCTGCCTTACCATTATTGGCTGATTTTACCTTGTAGCCTTCTTTTTTCAGGTTGTAGGTCAGGAATTCTATAATATCTTCGTCATCATCTACTAATAATATTTTACCAGACATATTACCCTTGTTATTTTGTCAAAAATATAATCTCAATATTACTAAATTGTTAAGGAAGAGGGATTATCATAAAATAATTTCAAATAGTTCTCCTTGTTCATTGGTCATAAGGAGTTTATTGTTTCCATCAAAAGCAATGGCTTCTGTTTGTTTTCTTCGCGTTTTAAGGCAGGCCAATGGTTTTGAAAAATCAATTTCTTTATTTTCGATTCTAAAAAGTAGGATTTTCCCGTAGGTCAATAAAACGAATGTCTTTTTATCTGGGCTAATATCAGCGGAGGTAACTGGTTTATTTAGGGCTAAAGTATTTTTTGGAGCCAGGGCATAAGTACCAGCTATGTCGGGTATCGTGTAATGTTTTGTGACTAAGTTTTTCTTTTCCCATGATTTGGTAAAAAGGTGCAGTTGGCCATTAAAGTGAAAGAATGCTTCACAGTCAAACTCTCTTTTCTTAGGAGGAAAAGCATCTTGGTCAGAATAGCTGAATTTAATTTCCTCACTTTTCCCATCTTTTATTTTAATTATAGCCAGATCTTTCCTCGTGTTTTGATTATTGCCAAAATCACCAATATAGAGATTCCCTGAGTCATCTTTTGCTAAGTCTTCCCAGTCTTTATTTATATGGTGATGGATAAGAAGACTGTCGATCAACTGACCTCTTTTATTGACCATATAAAGTGCATTATCCCCACCGCTATCATTATGGGTCCAAAAAGCAGAGGAGTCAGCCATGGACAATCCAGAGCTCTCATTTACTACTTCAGGAAGTGTAGCTATTTTTGTAATGGTGCTTCTGTCTCGAATCTTTTCAAAGCCCTTAACTTTTTCCAGTGTACAGGAACAGAAAGTGATTTTAGCAGCGTAATATAAAAGAGCTAGGTTAATCTTAAACATCCCGTTTTCTTAGTCTCCCTAAAATTAAGTGAATTAGCTTTGAATCAATAAAAAACAAGTATTTTTGATGAAATTAGCTTTCATTACATGGCCATACAAAAGAAATCAACTTCGATAATTTTAGCTTCTAATCTCCTGATAGCTGTTCTCATTGTGTTTATTCTTTGGATACTCAAAGACGTCATGGTTCCATTAATATTTGCAGCTATTTTGGCTATTCTTATTTTGCCGGTCTGTTCTTTTTTAGAAAAGTATAGGTTTCCCAGAACCTTAGCCATTACACTAACTATTTTAATTTCTTTTGCTCTAGTAGTACTCATTATTGCACTAATGGTAGGCCAAGTAAGGACTTTAGACTCCGTATGGCCACTGATGATTGACAAAGGTGCAGAGTGGCTAAAACTAGCACAAGACTTACTTTCTGATAAGTTTAACATTCAACAAGAGGAACAACTTACCCAAGGAAGGGAATATATTACCGAGCTTTTTAAGTCGAGTACTTCTCTAATCTCTGGTACACTTTCCAATACAACAGGATTTTTGGCGAGTCTGGCCTTAATCCCACTTTATGTTTTTCTGATGCTCCTTTATAGAGACTTTTTTCGAGAGTTCTTGTATCGCTTTTTTCATAAGGAATCCAAAGAAAATGTAAACGGCGTTACCCAAAAAATTAAAGGTGTGGCACAAAACTATATGTCTGGGCTTCTTTTGGTGATTTTACTAGTAGGAACACTTAACACGGCCTCCTTACTACTTCTGGGTATTCAAAATGCCTTTTTCTTCGGTTTTTTTGCCGCAGTTTTAGTTTTGGTACCATATGTTGGAGTAGCCATAGGTTCTATTTTGCCAATTATTTTAGCTCTAATTACTAAAGATTCTGCTTGGTATGCTGTCGGGGTTGCGGCGAGTTTTGGGGTAATTCAGTTTTTAGAAGGTAATTTTATTACGCCCTTAATAGTGGGCTCCAAAGTAAGCATTAACAGCTTTACCGCCATAGTGGCTCTTATCCTTTTTGGTAATTTATGGGGTATTGGCGGCTTGGTTTTGGCATTACCACTCACTGCCATAATCAAAGTTATTTTTGATTCGACGGAGAAGCTAAAGTCTTGGGGCTTTCTATTAGGAGATGTGGATTCTACGCAGTAAAATTCAGAATGTCTTCTACAAATTTCCGGCTGTTGCTTAAGCGTGGCACCTTATGTTGGCCTCCAAGTTTCCCTCTACGCTCCATCCAGTGGTAAAAGGTGCCTTCTTGCACAAAATGAACTATAGGCATGCCTAAAGCCAAATCTCCTTTACGTTTAGCGTCATAATCTGAGTTTAATTTTCTCAAAGTTATGTCTAGAGTCTCCGTAAACAATTCCGGGTTACTAGGGATTTTATTGCATTCTATTATCCATTCATGGCAACCTTTCTTGTTATTGTCCATATAAACTGGACCGGCAGTGAAGTCCATTACCACCACATCTGAAAACTCGCAGGCTGCTGTAATGCCCATTTCGGCATTTTCAATAATGAGTTCTTCACCAAAGGCATTGATAAAGTGTTTTGTCCTGCCTGAAATTTTAATTCGATAGGGTTTTTTAGTAGTGAACTTTACCGTATCTCCAATTTTGTATCTCCAAAGGCCAGCATTGGTAGAGATAATAATGGCGTAATTTTTATCTAGTTCTACTTCCTCTATGGTTAGGGTTTTAGGATGCTCTTCTTCAATATTTTCCATAGGGATAAACTCATAGAAAATACCATAGTCGAGCATCAAGAGCATTTCACCTTCTCTTGACAAATCGTCTTGAACAGCAAAATATCCTTCAGAAGCATTATAGGTTTCTAAATAACTTACATGACTGGAAGGGAAAAACTTAGTTTTAAAAAGCTCTCTATAGGGTTGAAAGTTTACAGCCCCATGAACAAAAAGTTCAAAGTTGGGCCAAACTTCTAGAAGATTATCGGCTCCTGTTTGTTCTAGAATTCGCTCTAAAAAAACTACGGTCCAAGTAGGTACACCCAAAATACTTGTCAAGTTTTCTTGTGAGCAAATGTCAACCATTTTACTTAGCTTTTCCTCCCAATTATCCATGAGAGCAACCTCTAAGGGTGGTGTCCGAAGATATTCTGCCCATGAGGGCAAATTCTGCATGATAATAGCAGAAATGTCGCCTACTTCGGTAGTGCTGTTAAATGGATTATCCTGTAGAGAGCCTCCGATTGAGAGTCCCTTTCCATCAAACAATTTAGCTTCTGGCTTCGATGCCAAGTAAAGGGTAATAAGGTCTTTGCCGCCTTTATAATGGCAGCTTTCTAAAGATTCATCAGAAACTGGAATGTATTTACTCTTATCATTGGTAGTACCTGATGATTTAGAGAATAATTTTATATTTCCAGGCCAGATTATATTGCTTTCACCTTTGAGAACTCGCTCTATGTAGGGGTAGAAGTCTTCGTAATTCTGAATCGGGACAGCGGCTTGGAACTGAGAAATATTAGAGAAACTGGCGAAGTCGTACTTTTTTCCAAATTCAGTTTTTCGGGCCTTATGCACTAAGTTCTTAAACTGAGTGTCCTGAGTATCATGGGGATTACTTATGAAGTCATTAATACGCTCAATTCTCCTTTTAATGAAGAAGCCAAGAATTTCGTTTAAAACGCTCAAATTGGGTAGGTTTGGTTTTTTAAATAAAGTGCTTTTTTAGCGTTTTATAAATTCTTTGCTCTATCGGGATAGTCAGTAATCAGACCATCGCAGCCCATATCTTTTACGGTCTGCATATCGGTGATTTCATTTACTGTCCATGGAATAACTTTAATTCCTAAATAATGCAATTCTTTGACTCTCTCTGAGTTAAGTTGTAAAAAGTATGGACTCCAAATGTTAGGTTTGAATCCTAACTTGTCCAAGTTTTTCTGAACATCGTTGTCCCCTCTAGGTTCTATTAATGCTGATAAAGCCACATTTTCATACTCACCAATATGAATTTTGACATACCAATGCTTCAAAACTGTAAAGTCGAAACTCTGAATAGTGACTCTTTCAGCTGGCAAGTATTGGAAAATTATATCATGAACCAAATCTGAGAATTCAGATACTTCAGGCTGGGATTTTCTATATTCCTCTGGGAGACTCTTTATTTCAATACTGTATTTGAGTGGAGCTACACCTTTACTTTTAGCATACCTCTCAGCCGATTTTATCATGGTTTTTAGAAGAGGCTTTTTAGCTTTCATCTTCCTTTGGTTAGGGAAGTTTGGATTTCCTCTCAGACCTACGTCATTTTTTTTGATTTCTTTATAATCAAGCAAATACAGATTCCCACGGGTGGCCTCAGTAATTTCTTCTCCTGTAGGGCTAGTGCTAATGGATGACTCAAAATACGGGTCATGAGAAACAACCACCTGTTTATCTTTAGAAATAACTACATCAAGTTCTAAGGTTTCTACACCTTCATCAATGGCTCTTTTAAAAGCTTCAATAGTGTTTTCAGGCATTAAACCTCTACTTCCTCGATGCCCCTGAACGTCAAAATGCTTTATCTGTGCTGTCATTGAAACTGAACTTAGTAGAATCAAACAAGGGGCTAAGAGCCGTTTAATCATCTTTGAGGTTTTTGATATTTTTGCTTTGCAAGATAAAGAGCGTTTGGTCTAAAATTCTAGTGTATGATGAAATACATTTCCATTCATCCGAATATTATTTATCCATAGATTAATACTTAATTTTGACGGAGAAGTAAAATCAACAGTTCAAAAGATGCAAATAAAGGATATTTTAGAATTAGCACCAACCAATCAGATACTGGAAATTAAGGGTTGGGTAAGAACAAAAAGAGGACAATCGTCTCTTTCCTTTGTAAGTATTAATGATGGCTCTACGCTTAAAAACATTCAAGCGGTGGTGGACGGAGAGGAAATATCCGAAGATATCATGAAAAAGGTAAGTTGCGGGGCATGCGTTTGCATAACTGGCGAGTTGGTGGCTTCGGCAGGTTCAGGTCAAAGTGTGGAGCTTTTAGCAAAAGAAGTTTTGGTATACGAAGAAGCCGACGAAACCTTTCCGATACAGCCCAAGAAACACAGTCTGGAGTTTCTTAGAGATAAAGCTCATTTAAGATTCAGAACCAACACTTTTGCGGCAATTTTTAGAGTAAGGCACGCCCTTTCTTTTGCGGTACATAAGTTTTATCATGATAAAGGTTTTTTCAACTTACATACACCCATTATTACGGCATCAGATGCAGAAGGTGCGGGTGAGATGTTTCATGTCTCCACTTTTGAGCCTAATAGAGCTCCACTAAATGAGACTGGTGAAGTAGATTTTAGCCAAGACTTTTTTGGAAGAGAAACCTCATTAACGGTCTCTGGTCAGCTAGAAGGTGAACTAGGAGCCTTGGCTCTTTCTAGAGTGTATACATTCGGGCCCACATTCAGAGCAGAGAATTCTAATACGACAAGGCATCTAGCCGAGTTCTGGATGATTGAGCCAGAAATGGCATTCTATGATTTGAAAGATAACATGGATTTAGCAGAAGAGTTTATAAAAGGAGTTATAAGCTATGCTATAAATCATTGTCAGGAAGACTTAGCCTTTTTAAATGATAGGTTTGTAAATGAAGACAAGACGAAACCTCAGATAGAAAGAAGCGAGCAGACGCTAACAGAAAAGTTAGAATTCGTACTGGCAAATGATTTCGTAAGAATTACATATACGGAGGCCATAGAGATATTGAGGAATTCTAAACCGCACAAGAAAAAGAAATTTAAGTTTCCTGTGGAGTGGGGGATAGACCTGCAATCTGAGCATGAAAGGCATCTAGTAGAAAAACACTTCAAAAAGCCCGTTATCGTAACAGATTACCCTAAAAACATTAAAGCTTTTTATATGAAGCAAAATGATGATGGGGAAACTGTGGCAGCTATGGACGTACTTTTCCCAGGCATAGGGGAGATGATAGGAGGCTCTCAAAGAGAAGAAAGTTTAGAGAAGTTGAAAACCAGAATGTCTGAAATGGAAATAGACGAAGAAAATCTTTGGTGGTACTTAGACACTCGAAAATTTGGAACGGCTCCTCATTCGGGCTTTGGGTTAGGTTTTGAAAGACTTGTTCAGTTTGTGACGGGCATGGGAAATATTAGAGACGTTATTCCATTTCCTAGAACGCCTGGGAATGTGGAGTTTTAAACAGTAACCAGATTTCCATTTGAAAAATAGAAAAAGTTGAGATATTAATAATAAAAAAAGCATTGTTTCGGAGTGAGTTCATTCAAAGGTTTTTTGGTATATCAAAAGGCATTTTCGTTAGCACGAGAGATCTATGAAATTGCCAAAACATTACCAAGGGAAGAGAAATACTCATTGACAGACCAAATTAGGAGAAGCTTTGGCCTGTTTGTGCTAATTTTGCAAAGGCGTGTAGAAAAAGGTTATATGTGTCTTATTTCGGGTCGATGTCATCGGATTGTGATGGTGGAAATGCCGAAACTTAAGTTTGGTTGGATTTCCCCTTAAGTTGTGGATAGATGAAGAAAGAAGATTACCAAATATCGCTCGAAAAGTCAGAGGAGGTAGGTGAATTATTAAATGATGCCATGAATAATCCAGAGCAATGTGGAGTATTCATGAAAAAATAAAGGGTAACCTTGTCATAGGAAAAGGATTTTATTAACTGAATACTGAATACTGAAAATGCTAATCCCTCTCCTCATATTTCTTGGTCTCATTGGTGCTAATGTCATCATTAGCGTCTACTTAGAGCGGAAAATTTCTGCTTTTATTCAAGATAGGCTAGGGCCTATGGAAGTAGGGAAATGGGGTACTTTACAATTATTCGCAGATTTATTGAAACTCTTTCAAAAGGAGGATATAGTCCCAACTGCTGCCGATAAAAAGCTTTTTAAATTTGCTCCCAAACTTATTTTTATGGCCATTTTTGCGGGATTTGCTGTCATTCCAATTACTTCAACATTACAGGGTTCAGGGGCACAGACTGGTGTTTTCTTTCTATTAGCTATCATCAGCCTTGATATTGTAGGCATTTTAATGGCAGGCTGGTCGTCCAGTAATAAATATTCTCTTTTTGGAGCTATGCGATCTGTAGCACAAATCATCTCTTATGAGGTGCCTCTAGGATTGAGTATATTATGCGTAGTGGTGGTCACTCAAACACTGGATCTTCAAGAGATTTCGTTTCAGCAAGGACTTTTTTCTAGTGAGGCTAATTATCTTTTTGGTATAAAGGCGTTGGGCGTTGATGTGAGTGAGGTAGGAGGCTTTTTAACTTGG
>Ga0075117_1000547_pt1 | contig 25461 bp, 20 predicted proteins | sample AntAceMetag02UKJ_FD_69789 | JGI IMG/M metagenome (GOLD analysis project Ga0075117, IMG submission 69789) | Saline lake microbial communities from Ace Lake, Antarctica - Antarctic Ace Lake Metagenome 02UKJ | ecosystem: Environmental > Aquatic > Non-marine Saline and Alkaline > Saline | place... | reverse complement strand
CGAGCGTCACGAGATGAGAGCTTGCGCCGAATCCTAACCGAACTATATTCGCAAAAAGTGTTACCAACGTCCCCGGTCAATGTGTTACCTATGTCCCGGTCCGCACCAAGGAGCAAAAAATCCGCCGCGAGGGCTTCCTGCGTCGATCCCGCCGACATTGATGTCGAAACCGTGATCAGTTGGCCAGGAACCTTCGCCACCGAGATGCCATTTGCCGGCGAAGAAAGTCTGATAGCCCGCATCCTTCAATGCCTCGGCGAGGGTCACTTCGCTTTCGCGCATCGCCCGCTCGTATTCTGCCGGGTAGTGGCTGTCGTGGCGCTTTCGCTTGCCCCAGTCAGGACCTGCCGCATCGCCGATCCAGGTCGTGACGCCGTGATTGGTCGGGTATTTCCCGGTGAGAATGCTGGCACGCGAAGGACTGCAAACCTGGCAGGCCGCATAGCCGCGCGTGAACTTCATGCCTTCATCAACGAGCCGGTCGATGTTGGGACTTTCGTAGTAGGTTGAGCCCTCATTGCTGAGATCCTTCCAACCCAAATCGTCCGCGAGAATGAAAACGATGTTCGGCTTTTCAGCGGCGACGGCCACGCCGGAGACCAGTCCCAAAAGAACGGTGAGACAGAAGAAAGTCAAAATTCGCATGGAAACTCTTAGCTGGATTGTGATGGCCAACAAGCAGATTGTATGGCGTGATTTGGCGCGTCGTTCCGGGGCTGGGAAAATAGGCCGCAGGGGGCTGGAAGGGTTCGCCTTAAAACCATCTTAATAATTACCTTGGCAGGTGAAATTACCTAAAGGCCCCCGTTCGAGGCTGAGGTCATCCGCTCTTCTAAATCGCCCAACGCCTGAACGCGCTTGCCCGCAAAGGAGGAGGGATGAAGCGAACCCCACCTAAACGATCACCCGTCAAATTGGTCAGCGGTAGAGCCCCCGGCGGTTCGGTAAACGAACCCTCCTTTCGCCCTCTCACTTCATTCATCGGGTTCGCGGGCGGGGGATGGCACCCTTTCAAGCAATCACTCCGGGCCAGAGCCGGCGAGTCGGAATCTCACCGCGCAAATGACGGAGATCAGCCTGTTGAAATCAACGAGTCGTCTCACTCGGGCCTACGAATGGGATTTACTCTTCACTTCTCACTCGGGCACTTCACCGGAGATGACGCCACCAGTGGCCGTCGGCTCCCGCGCGGCGGGTTTCGACCCGGGAGTCCCTTTCTTGATCGTTTGTCCGCTCGACTTGATGAGGCGTTCGCTGCCGTAGGCTTTGTCGACGAGCGCTTCGACGATGCCGTGGAGTTCGCGGACTTCCTCTTCGCCTAAAATCTCCTGCTTCGGAATGTCGACGCGCTCCTTGATGTTCCCGAGCTTTGCCGCGATCTCAGTCACGAGCTCATTTCCCTGGATTCGTGGTTCGAGGGTTTCGAGGTTCAAAATGAAGTATTCGATGATCTCCGGTCTCGCAAGAGTGGCCGCCTTTTCAGGGTCGTAGGGATTCAGTGAAGCGGCGCATCCGATCTCAAACGCACGAAGCCAGCCCGCAAGGCTGATGAGGTTGGCGGCATCGACATCGCGGATCAGAACCATTTCTTTTTCGACATCCTTTTGGGTACGTGCGAGTTCGTTTTTGAGTTCTGCCCAGTCACTGAGAGCTCCTTTTTCCAGCATGCTTTTGAGATGACTGGAAACGCGGGTCCCTGATCCGAGAACCTTGGCATGATCGAGGAGCGAACGACCTACCGGCTCCAGATCATAAAACTGCTCCGCTTCGACTGCGAAAAACCCATCGGCGAGGAGAAGGCCAACCGTCAGCGCCACTTTGGTGCGATCGGTCGGGGTTTTCTCTGGCGTTTGCCGTTTCAATTCCTCGTAGGGGAGGGGGCGGAGACGGTTGAGATCGTCAAAAATCTTCTTAATCGAAGGAGTCGTGAACTGATTGATGCCGAATTCTTCGCGTACATGCTCGTCCTCGAGGAGTTCGTCAGGAATGTCCTGAGCATCGATCGTGAGAGGCGCAATCCAGAGCGAAAGGGTGAGAATAGAGAGCAGGAAGTTTTGAAAATGCGGCATGATTGTGCGCGAGGGGTCGTAGTTCAGACGATTGAAAACTTAATTCCTCCAAAAAAGATTGCTAGAAATTTGTATTTATTTAAATAGGGTTGATATTCAAGCTGAGAGCAATCTCAATTCCGCCACTCAGCTTTCGGAATTTCATAGTTTCATCGGGAATCGCAACGGGGTCTTCTAATAGAACACCTAGTAAACCGTTATATATTCAAATCCCATGATACTCAAAATTGTTACCCGATTTAGTGGAATCGCGTTTTTAGCTGGAGTCTCCCTCTTCACGACCAGCTGCGCGGTGCAGACCAGTGCGAAGCGCGATGACTTGAACGTCATGGAGATATCCGTGCCCCAGCAGAAGATGGCACTGTATCACAAAGGGGGATTGGTGAAAACGTATCCCGTTTCCACTTCGAAGTTCGGCCTCGGCAATGAAAAGGGCAGCTACCGCACTCCGGTGGGGAAAATGGAAGTCGCGGAGAAGATCGGAGATGGAAAGCCTGCCGGCGCTGTGTTCAAGAGCCGCAAGTGGACCGGAGAGGTTGTGAAGCCGGATTCTCCGGGGCGTGATCCCATCGTTTCGCGAATTCTCTGGTTAAATGGACTCGAGCCGAAAAATAAGAATACCTATGCCCGCTGTATTTACATTCACGGAACTGCCGCGGAGAAGGATATCGGCAGACCCTCTAGCTATGGCTGTGTTCGCATGAAGTCTAAGGATGTCATCGACTTGCACAAGAAAGTAGGAGAGGGCTCGAAAGTGTTCGTGGTCCAAAAAGGTCTTTGGCGGGATTCCAAGAAGGCGGAGGAAGCCGCCGCAGCGGTTCGTGGCATTCCGCTCCCCGCTCAGCCTGGAGTACCTCTCGCGATGAACGGTTCCGGCCCGACCGCTACGATGCCGGTATGGAACCAGGTAGGTGATTTCACGACTGGATATGACGTGCTTGAAGAGGCCGGATATGACGAAGGCTACCTGAAGCTGGCAGAACCGTCCGAGTTAGGTCTTGACTGATCGATTAGCGCGAGTATAGTCCACGTCCTCGTATAGAGCGAAACACCTTTTAGCATGGCCAATTCCAAATCAGCATTGAAACGCGTCCGTCAAAATAAGACGAGAACCCAGCGTAACCGCGTGCTTAAAAACCGCGTCAAAGAAGCTCGCAAGAGCATCCTAATCGCCGTTGAAGCAGGTGACAATGCTGCTGCCAAGGAGGCGTACGTGGCCCTTGCTTCTGCTGCTGACAAAGCTGCCAAGAAAGGTGCTTTTCACCAGAAGAGAGCGGATCGTTACAAAGCGCGTGGCGCAGCGAATCTCGCAAAGGCTTCTGCCTGATTTAAGGGAGCGCTTTTCCGCTTAACTTTGACCTAACCTTGTTGGGTCAATCACTCGGGCACGTCAACTTAAGGCGGAGAGTGATTCCGTGGGCCTGCCCCGAATCGCTTTGCATTGAGGCGCCGGGTTGGCGAATTGACCTGAGGGGATTCCCAAGGTCCCTCGTCGAAAGCTGATCTCAATCTCGATCCACTGCCCCGCAGGCGCGGACGGATCATAGGTGGCGTTCGATCGCCCGGAGCCACGGGCCCTATCGATCACGATATAAGCAAGTTGCTGAAGGCCGCGCCATTAGGGCCAGGCCCCGGGAATTAGTACGCGCCGTTAGGGCCAGGCCCCTGAATTAAGGCCCCTGAATTAGGGGAATGGTCCGAAAATGTATCGGCTGGCATGGGGGTGCCGGGGTATTTTCATCCCTAGTCTTCGTCCAAGCCCAAGCTGACGGATATCCTGGAGGTCTTTTTCCTCGCACACTTCGTTATTCGTTGTCTCGCTATTCACAAATAGCAATTCTCCTCACACCTTGTTTGCGAGGGGAAATCCTCGCCAGTCTATCGCCGATATAGTCTTGTCTGAATACCAGTGCGATAGTGCAGCGCCTCGAACGGGAAAACGAAAGGCGCATGCCCCCCCGTTTACGGGAGTGAGTTTTCTTGTTCCTCAATGATTCGTCGTCACTATCAATCGATGAATTGGTGTTTCAGGAGGTGTTCCGATGTCGGTCCATTCCAAGCGGTATTGCTTGGAATCTTGTTTGCCTTTCCCTTGTTGGCTCACTGTGCCGAGATCAATGTGTGTGACGCAGCCGAATTAAAGCAAGCTGTCGCCAGTGCGCCGCCGGGAACGATTATTCTCATCGCGCCGGGGGGAAGAGGCGCTCCACTCGACCACCCTGAAGCCCGACCCTCCTCGCGAAGACCGCAATCACTCTCTCTAATATATAATCACTATGAACGATAATCACGCTGTTCCCGCTCTGTGCAGATCTAACCGGTTTAGGTCGAAGGCGATACCCTGTTTAGTCACGGCTTTTCTTCTTCTGTTTTCCGCTGGAAAAGCGGAGTCAGTTCACCGTCTCACTGCCGATGAGTATGAAGCGACCCTTTCCTATTGGGAGGAAAAATACGACGACATTCTCGATGTCGAGCGCATCGGTGAGTCGCGCGAGGGGATGGGGATTTTTCTTCTCAAAATCACGGATCCCGATTCTCCTGCGGAAGAGAAGCAGCATTCGCTGATCACGGCGCTTCACGGCGGTCCGGAACGTTCCGGGACGACCGCCTGCATGCACGTGATCGAATGGATGCTCAGTGAGGCGGAGGATGCCAGGCTCACCCGGAAAAATCAGGAGTTGTGGGTCATTCCCATTATCAATCCCTACGCCTACTTCAAATCGGATCGCTTCGGAAATTCTCTCAAGATCGATCCTTACACCGGCGGCGGCGTTTCGAACTGGGATCTCAAGACGATGACGTTTAAGCCGATCGAGCGCGCTCCGGAAATGGCCGCGTTTCTCAAAGTCGTCGACGCGTTCCAACCGGAGGCCCACATTGACCTGCACGGAACGGGACTGCAGGAATATTCGGAAGATCAGCTCGGAAAGCGCGAGCGCTACCAGGGACAAATCATGACTGAGATCACGGGGTCAGCCTATTCTAACTACGTGCTGCGCCCCTGGGACTGGCGAGTCACGGAAGCGATGATCCGTGCCGGGAATGAAGCGGGTTTTCCCTCCGATCGTTTTGAAGCCGATGCGCAACAATTGCTCTACGGTCCCGGTCTCGAAGCGATCGTGGGCCAACACTGGCGGGGGCGGCCTCAATTTTATTCGGCTCAGTATGGCTCCATCAAATACCACACCCTGATCGCCGCACTCGAAGTGGCCTGGGAGGAAAGCGGACTGGCGCGGACGAAAGGATGGCTCAACATCGGCAACACGGTTCCTGAGGGGGAGAATGTCGCCGGCTACCCCGTCGATCGCATGAAGGCTTACGTCGGTCATTTTGTCACGACCTCGGGAACCAATGCGGAGCAACGCCGGAAAAGCCGGGTTCAGTTGTGGCAATGCCAGAGTTCTTTTTCGCAGGCCTTCATCTATCCTCAGACCGATGGACGGAGCCTCTATGCGGTGGGGACCAATGCGGCGGCTAGAGAAATGCTTAACTCAGACAACGAAACATTCCTCACCAATATTTCGGAAGACCCCTCCATCAATGTTGAAGCGGTTCGTGAGTTCATCGAATCCGGTCCCGAGATCAAGATGGCGGTGGAAGCGGGAAAAGAATCCGAGGTTTTCTCGACCGCGAATCGCAATGCGGTCGAACACGGAATTGGTTTCCGGCTCCGAATCCCTTACCGCGATGCCAAGATCGATAGGATCGCCCTGAACGGACACCCGCTCAAAGAGGCAGCGATGAATGGCTACCGAGCTTTCCAGGGGAATGGTTTCACCCAGGTCCAAGTGAGTCTCGATGCGGAAACGGCAGCGAAGTCAGACGGGTTGTATATTGTCTCCCTCAGCTACACGCCCCCAGTGAAGCGAAAGATCGGATGGACTCCTCCTCCAGCGGTGTTGGAGAAATTGAAGAAGTGACCTTCGAATTCGTGAGAAAGTTCCATCGCGACTTTGTGAGGTAGGATCGAGCGGCCCGCTCGATTCACGCTTGTTCATTTTCGAAATCATAATGAACAAAGCCCCTCTGAAAAACGAGCGATTCATCCAGAATTCGAATCCCCCCTTTCGCTAAGTGCCATTTTGCCAAAAGGTGCCAAAAGGTGCCAAAAGGTGCCAAAAGGTGCCAAAAGGTGCCAAAAGGTGCCAAAAGGGACAGGTAGCGCCGCGGGGATTGTTCCAACGGCCCCCCCGTGAGGCGCCGCTATCGAGATCATGGAACGGCCTTCGCGAGGTTCGGCTTAATTTCGGAGCGAGTCTGCCTTGCTCATCATTTCAAAAAGACCGATTGATCCCACCGTCACTTCTCGTGGTCGTCATACCAGTCCTGAACCTTAGGGCCGGGGTGCTGATCTTTCGGAATGAACTTGGCGAGTCGCTCTTTAAGCCCGGTGTATTCGGGCTTCTCAGCGAGGTTGGACCATTCGTTGGGATCTTCCTTATGATGGTAGAGCTCTTCAGAACCGTCTTCGTAGCGAATGTAGCGCCAGCGTTTCGTGCGGATGGAAGTGTTGCCGTCGCCGTACGAAGAAATGGCGGGGCCGCGCCTGACTTTGGAATCGTGCAACTGAGGCTTCACGGAGTGGCCGTCGAGATAGTCCGGCACCGGGAGCCCGGCGAGATCAAGAAGAGAAGGGTAGACGTCAATGAGACTGACAGGTTCCTCGCTGATGGCGCCGGCTTCGACACCGGGGGCGCGGACAATGAAGGGGATGTGAGTGGTCTGTTCCCAGATCGCTCCTTTGCACCAGTGCTTTTTCTCACCGAGGTGCCAGCCGTGATCACTTACTAACATGACCACCGTTTCGCGTCCCCGGGGATTGCTGGCAAGCGCCTCGACAAAGCGACCGATCTGCTTGTCGACGAAGGCGATCGAGGCTTGGTAGGCCCTGATCGTTTTGTCCCACTCGTCATTGGCGACGATGAACTCGTGATCGCTGAGCCCCTTGTGCATCGCTTTGTGGGCATGGGAGCGTGCCAGCTTCCGGGCAAACTCCGGCATATCGTCCCAGTCGTCAACGTTGGCGGGCTCGGCGGGGCGCTTGATGGAATCGAGTGGAAAGAGGTCAAAGTAAGGCGCTGGAACATGCAGAGGGCGGTGGGGACGGAAGAAGCCGACGGACATAAAAAGTGGCTTGTCGCTATCGGCGTGCCACTGGTCGATCGCCCAGCTCGCTACCTTGTAGTCGCTCATTTCCTCGTCAGCGGCATCGAGGGCATAGCCATCGTTGGGGGCACTGAGGGCGTTGAAGTTATTTTCGTCTTGGGGCGGTTTCGGATCTCGGGGCCTTTTCAGAAGGGCATCGCCGTCATTGCCGGGCCCACCATGGAAGACTTTGCCGCCGCTGGCGACCCGGTAGCCGTTCTTCATAAAGAACTGCTGCATCGTCGGCGTGGTGGGAGCTGTTTCCTGATTGGATTTGGCGTTGAAGTAGGTGCCGGTGTGGAAGGCATAGATGCCGTGATTCAGGCTGATGCGGGATGGTCGGCACTGAGGGGAGTTGCAGTAGGCCTGGGTGAAAAGCATGCCGCTGCCGGCGAGCGCATCGATGTTCGGCGAAATCGCATCGGGGTGGCCGCCGAGACAGCCGAGGTAGTCGTTGAGATCGTCGACGATGATGAAGACAACATCGGGCCTACTCTCCGAAGTCTTACCGGAGGATTGCGGGCCTGCGTTTAGGTTTGGAATGACAGTGAAAAGCCACGCAAGAAGAGGGGCGAGAGGGAGTAAGGGAAGCGTGCGAAGTGGCATGATAGTAAGGGGGAAGTGGTGGGGAGGATCTTATCAATCCGCGGATGAATTGCGCCTTCAATTTAATCGGCGTGTCCGCGCTCTGTTCATCGACCAAAGAAAATAGATCCGCCGAGCCCGCCGGGACGAGTTGAAGGCAGCGCTCTGAGGGCTAGGCCTGAGTTAACGACTCGTTCACCAGGGTTTGGAAATCGAGTCCGGTCGGTTCCTGGAAAATGCGGAGATCAAACTCGGGCGCGACCGCGAGAAGGTGATCAAAGATGTCTGCCTGGATGCTCTCGTAGGCGGCCCAGTTTTTGTTGGAGCTGAAGCAATATATTTCAATAGGGATCCCGCGGCCTTCAGGGGCCAGTTGCCGAACGAGAAGCGTCATCTCCTGATTGATGTCCGGATGATGCCGGAGGTAGGCCTCGATGTAGGCTCGAAAGGTGCCGATGTTGGTGAGCCCTCTTCCGTTGACGCGGTTCTCACGACGGGACTCATCGAGACGGGCGTTTACCTTTTCGACTTCCTTTTTCTTGGCATCGAGATACTCAGTGATGTGCTCGATTTCCAGAAATCGATTCAGCATATCATCGGTGCAGAGACGGATTGAATTCGTGTCGACGCGCAAGCTGCGCTTAATGCGACGTCCTCCGCTTTCCGACATCCCTCTCCAGTTTTTAAAGGAGTCGCTGATCAGCGCGTAGGTCGGAATCGTGGTGATGGTCTTATCCCAATTTTGGACTTTTACGGTGGTAAGGCCGATCTCAAGAACGTCCCCGTCCGCCTTGTAGCTGGGCATTTCAAGCCAATCGCCTTGAGAAAGCATGCGGTTCGACGCCAACTGAATCCCCGCAATGAAGCCAAGGATGACATCTTTGAAGACGAGCATGAGGATGGAAGCGAAAACGCCGAGTCCTCCGAGGAGGGAGAGCGGAGACTCTCCGATCAAAATCGCGATTCCGAGGACGAAGCAAACAAGAGCGGCGATCAGCTTGGCTACCTGAGTAAAGGTCGCAAGGTTGAGTTTTTGTCCGGCCGGCGTCCGTGAGAGTATACTCTGAAGCGCATTGAGGATGGAATCGAGGATGAAGTAGCCTGTAATCAGAATGTAGATCGACGAGGTGACACTTAGGAGGTTCCCCAGCCAGGGGACCGAGGAAAAGAGTCCGGGAGAGGCCAGGTAAATGAGGAGTCCGGGTAAAATATGGGTGAGCCATCGAAACACGCCCTGTCCGAGGAGTTCATTGTCCCACTTGAACTCCGTCTTTTTGACGATGCGGGTGACCGCTTTGAGGATGAGCGGTCTGCAGATGAAGTAGAGAAAGCTGGCGGTGGCAAAGAGACCGAGCAATAGAATCACAATCGCCACGGAATGATTCAAGCGATCGGGAACCCAGTTGTGATTTTCGACCCAGATCGTGAGTTCGCGGGCCAGATAGGAAGTTTTAGCTTCCCATTGCTCGGTGACAACGGGAATGCCGGAAAGGGCGGGATTTGAGGTTGGGATGTCTTCGGCAGGCATGGTGTCAAATGGGACGGGTCTTGTTATCGGAGACTAATCGGGGTAAGGCAACATGCCTAAACATTCCACAAATTTCCTCGGGATAGGATAAATCCTCCGATGTCGTCGGGCTCGAAACAGTGATTCCGAAACGCCGACGAATCTCGATTCGTTTCCTGCGATTTGCGCCATCGCAGGAATTGCTCGCCTCGAAGGAATAGATTTTATGGCGTCGGGGTGAGGGCTTTTAAGGCGGCGGCGAGGACGGCTGCGCTCGCCGAGTCGAGGGAAGGCTCGTGCGGCGATTCAATGCGATCATCTCCGGCGAAGAGATACGGAGTGACGGCGTAGATCGGAAGGAGGGCGCGTTTTCGCTCAGCGTCGATGACGCCGACGATGAAGGATTCGCCTCCGGCCTCCAGCGTGGCGAGCGGCCGAAGAGCGGTCTCTTTTTCAGAAGCAAAGGTCCAGGGAGAGAAGGGCTTTTGCCACCCCGCCTTGGTCTCGGCGGAATGTTCGATCGTGAAAAAATTCGGCGCTCCGTCGGTGAGGCGCAGCCGGGCGCCGAGGAAGTCGTCGTTAGAGACGGGGAGTTTCGCTTTCGGGCTCTCGCGATGCATCGCTTTCCGGAGCGAGGCGAAGGATTTAGCCGGCGGCTCGCCGGTCCCAGAGATCCAGAGGACCCCGCCGCCGGCATCGAGATAAGACTCAAGGCTGCGGTCGAAGGGATCGGCTTTCAGGGAGCGGTAGGAGTTGAAAGAACTTCCCACGACCACGAGCTGAGGCATTCGCTCGGGCGAGGGAATATCCCCCGAGAGGATTTGACGCAGGTCGAGAGTGATATAGGGAGTTTCGGCCTTCTTCCAGCTTCGAGCAATCGCGGCGGACTCAACGCGGCTCGCGAATCCGAGCATGGCGCCGTTCATGGCCCAGCAGGGCTCGAAGACGATACCGGTGGCCGGTTCGGAGGCGTCGTCGATTTTGCTGAGGAGGGGGGCGAAAAGGGCGTCGTCCTCGAGTCGGCGCTCGCTGAGGAAGCGGGCTACGTTCTCGCGGTGGGCGTCCTCTATCGCGGGGGTGAGGGCCAGTTCTTGATCCGACTTGGCGAAGCGCTCGGCGATCTCGATATCACGCAGGGTGCGCACCACCGCCCAGGCCCCGAGTTCGCCGAGGTTCTTCCAGAGCATTTCCCGGGCGGCGGGGTCCTCGCGATCAACCCAACCGGCGGCCCCTTCGAGGACCCGGGCGCCCCGTGGTCCGCAGAAATCGGCGCCGGCCTGGCCGTAGAGCATGATCTCGGCGAGGATCTCTGCGGCCTCCTGTCCCTCGTCCTTGAGCGCCATTCGCTCGATCGCGTCAACGAAGGCGGCTTCGCCACCGGCGGGGTCATGAGCTGACCCTGCGAGGTCGAGGAGGGGACGGACTTGCGAAAAATCGTGCTCGCCGCTCGGCAGTTTCAGTTTCCATTCAGCCCAAGCGTAGGTGGCGGTGTGGACGAGCGGGTCGTGATTGCTGGCTGCCATGTCGGCAATTACGTGGGAGTAGGCTGCGATCCAGAGCGCGGTGTGGGCGGCGTTTTCCTCACGGAGGGCGTCGACGAGCATCAGGAAAGCCTCGGCGATGCCGCGCTCGGAGTGAAGATCGTAGCGCTTGGTCACTCCGGCGGCGGCCAGCTTGATCACGGTCGCTTCACCCACGTCCTCGGGAAGGAAGGGGTCGAAATTGTCCGGGTAGTGACTCTGGTGATGAATCGCCTCCTCGATCATCTCCGGGGTGAGAGAGTTTCGGAGCTCATTCGGAAGTCGTTCGATGACTTCCCGCATCACGTCATCGTGACCCGAACCCCAGGCACCGGCCTCTTCCACCCACGACGAGAATAGCGCCGCGGCAGCAATGAGCGGCAAGGGGAGGGGAATTCGGAATCGAGCCTGTGGAGGAAGAAAGAGCATGGGACGTTCGATGGGTAGTGGGGGAGGGAAGTCAGTGTGGGTGAAAGATTCCTTCTCCGCAGTGACGCGTTTGCGTTCGCGCGGGTCAAAGTGGGCGAACCGCTCTCGCTGACCCCGCTGACCAGGAACGTGATTCAAAGAAGAAAGCGTTTCTCTAAAAGGGCAGATGATGGCTCATTGTTTGAATCGTTCCGAGGGCCCCTTAACCACCGAAGGAAATCAAAAGCTTATGAAGCCGTATCTCATTATTTGTTCCCTCTTTCTTTGTTATCCCGGATTCGCTGAAATCGTTCGAGGCCCCTATCTTCAGATGGCGACTGAGAATCAAGTTTCGATCGTTTGGCGAACCGGCGAGAAGTGGGACGATACCTCGATTCAGATTACCAAAGAAGGTGCCATCGTCGAGACCGCTCAGGTAGAGATCCTCTCCAAAAAAATCGAACAAGCCAAGGGTAAAAGCGCCTTCCAATATGAAGCGACAGTGACAGGCCTCGAACCACTAACCGACTACGAGTATGCTATCTATCACGACGCGCAATTAGTCCCCACACCGATTCTCGACGGAGAGAACCGTTTTCGAACTTATCCCGTAACGGGCACCCCCGATACGAAATCACGAATTTGGGTGGTAGGCGATTCGGGGACGGGCACTCACGCTCAACTATTGGTTCACGAGGCGATGAAGCGTCATGTTAAAAAAGACGAGCGACCTCTCGATCTCTACCTCCATGTCGGTGATATGGCCTATACCCATGGAACGGATGAGGAATTCCAAAACAACTTCTTTAAGCCCTACGCCGAAACGCTTTGTCACACCACCTGCTGGGCGGTGATGGGGAATCATGAAGGCAAAAGTTCCAATGGTGAAAAGGGAATCGGCCCTTTCTACGATGCCTATGTTTGTCCTGTCGAAGCTGAGGCGGGAGGGGTTGCTTCTGGAAATGAATCCTACTATTCGTTCGACTACGGCGATATACATTTCATCGGCCTCAACTCATATGATATCGACCGCAAGCCCACGGGTGAAATGGCGAAATGGCTCGTCAAGGATCTCGACGCTAATGACTCGCAATGGCTCATCGCCTTTTGGCATCACCCGCCCTATACGAAAGGTTCTCATGACAGCGACAAAGAAAAAGAGCTCATTGAGATGCGTGAACACATTATGCCGATTCTCGAAAAAGGAGGCGTTGATTTGGTGTTAAGCGGTCATTCCCATATCTACGAACGATCGATGCTCATCGATGGTGCCTACAGCACTCCGACGACCAATAAAGGGGTTGTCTTTGATGACAGTGATGGAGATGAAACACCTTACCGGAAACCGGCAACGCGAGAGCCTAACAAAGGGACCTTGGCGATTGTGACGGGGCACGGAGGAGCTTTGGGGAGGAGCGCCAAAGGAGTCATGCCGGTGATGAGGAGTATCATTCTCGAACATGGATCGCTGATTCTTGATGTCGATGGCGACACCCTTTCCGGTTATATGATCAACTCGGCGTTTAAGATTAAAGACCGTTTCTCTATCGTGAAATCCGGAACTACCGATCCGGTGCGACTCGCGAATCCCTGGGCGCCGGACGAATCGACAATCGAATACGCTCCTTCTCGCGGTCCGGTGAGGACACCTCCGAAGAATTTTCAGTCAGTGATTCCTAAGCATGCTGAATGGGATTATTTGGCTGACGGGAACACTCCGGAAGATCAGGATTGGACATCGATCGACTTCAAAGAGACGTGGCTCAAAGGAGTCGCCGGTTTCGGCTACGGCGATAAGGATGATAAAACTGAATTGGAGATGAAAGGGGAATACGAGTCAGTCTATATTCGAAAGGAATTCACACTTCCCGAAGACGTTGATCTCACCAAGCTGTTCTTGGCGATCAATTACGACGATGCCTTTGTTCTGCATCTAAATGGGCAGCGCCTTCTCTTGCAGAATTGTTCGATTAAGTCTGACACCAAAGACCTCAAAATCGAATCCCATGAGGCAAAGGGCTATGAGTATTTCAGTCTTTCCGAATACCAAGAAGCCTTTCGAAAAGAGGGTCTCAATGTCATTGCGATCGAGGGGCACAACGTATCAAAGAGCAGCTCGGACTTCAGTCTTGATCCCTATCTCGTCTCGGAAGTCGATGACGATTGATATAAGTCGCGGGGATTCCTTCTCCGTCGCATTCATGGCATCTTGAATACGGCTCGATCTCGATCAACGCTCGCGACCGACCGTTCAGAGCGGGGCTTTATTTCAGCATCAAAGACAGGTCCGAAAGAGGCGGGCCTTTGTGCGGCAGAGCTTTGAGCCCTAATTTTCACCCCTGGTCGAACACCAGTCAGAAACGGCTGCCTAATCACAACTTCAATCGGGCGATCCGCTCTTCGGGAGCGGGATGGGAAGCGAGGTATTCGCCGAGCACCTCCGGATCAGTTCCCATTCCTTCGATTCTTCTGAGAAAGGAAATCGCTCCGTTGTGATCGTATCCCGCCGCGCGAACGAGACCCAATCCATCCTTATCGGCCACGAATTCGATATCCTTTCCGTGCGCACTTCGTAGCATCGGGAGGCCCTGTTGCCGCACCCAGCCAGAGAGAACTCCCGCGCGCCCTGCCGCGAAAGAGGCGGCCCGAAGCGCCGATTGCTGGATCATCCGGTCCCAGGTATGGCGTCGGATCACATGCGCGGTTTCGTGAGCGATGACGAAGGCCACTTCGTCGACATTGTGTTCACAGAACTCGATGAGGGATCGACTCACGAAGAGATACCCTCCCGGCAGGCCGATCGTGGTGGGGTGATCGCCCTGCATCAATTCGCAGTGGTAGGTAAAGCCCGGTTGGTCGACGGAGGCTTCCAAGCGGAGGCAGATTTCCTGAAGCCAGGTTAACAATTCCGGATCGTCGAGAATTTCCGTGGCGAGGCGGAGCTCCGCAGCGAGCGTCTCTCCGAGATCCTTTTCTGATTCGAGGGCTTCTTCCTCGGTTCCGGTGAGCCCCTCCCAAATCCATTTACTTTTGCGATAGGCCGGCACTGCCGCGCGACCCAGTTTGCGTCCTAAATTTTCAAAGAAGCTACTCATGTGATGGTGTTGCCCCACCGCGTCCGGGGAGGCGGGCTTTCCTGAAGGTGAAGGAAAGGTGGCAAGGATGCAATCACGGTATTTTTGTTTGATTCGTGGTCACCGCCCACCCCGCATCTCGCGCTGCCGCATCGGCATGGTGTCGATGAGGGCGTAAAATTTCTTGAGGGAGAAAGGGCCTCGTTGCGTTGATTTGGTTCCACCGTCTTTTCCGATGAGGATCATTGATGGCTTCGAGCGGCTGCCCGCAGCGTCGAGCTTGAGCCGCTTTCGCAAATCGGCACGTTCGGAATCGGTGAGCGATGTTGCGTAGCTTTTGCCGAAGTGCCCAAGTTCTCCGACATGAAAAATTTTAATATCTCGATCCTGCCACTTGGTTTTCGTGTTCCGAATCTCGGTTTCGAGCGCCTTGAGCGATGACTTCGCCCCGGCGGGAAAATCGAGAACGATGATCCGGTTCTTCCACTTGTATTGGCTGATCGGATTGGCCTTCGCAGTCATCGCAGTAATCAACGCGAAAAAGAATATGAGAGTGAGAGTGAGAGGTTTCACGAAGGAGGTAACGCGTCTCGTGGGTGGAGAGATCACAATAGGGATTCTCGATTCGTATCGTCCTCAAAAGTGAATAGCTTCCCAACGAGGGCCACAACCTTGACTAATCCTTATGAACCGTGGGAGCCTCCGGCCCCTGATGAATTTCAGCGGCTGCTGCCTGTCTGCAATATCAAGGGGACAGTCGACTTCCTATTGATACTCAGCGCCCTTCTTCCTCTACCGTTTCTGCGTTAAGCTGATCCTTTTTTTTCTTCGAAAGCCGGTCGAGAATGTTTTTGGTAATTCGCGCGACCGTTTTATCCGGCGTTTTCAACCCGTGAGCCCAGTCGGTCGTTCCGCTCGTGAAGACGGTGCCTCCTCCCGCCGTCTCATAGGCACCCATTACCGCGTTCCCGGTATGATCGAGTGAAGGCCACTTTTCATACCAAACGGAATCTGCTCGTGCCCAGGTCGCAGGGGCCGTCGCAAAAATCTGAAACCCCTCCGGGGTGCCATCAGCATGAGTCGGAAAAGGGAGCCCGTCTCGCCACTCGATTTCGCAACCATCGCATTCGTAGCCAACAATCGTATCCGCTCCTCCGAACTCATCTCCCTTCTTGAGCTCCGTTCCCTCAAACACCCAATGATCGGTGCGATGCATCTGGAACGCCCCCGAGCCGTCCATGTGTTGTCCATGACTTCGGTGATAACCACCATGGATAAAACCCACCCCCGTCATCGAATTTTCAGTTCGTCCCACAAGATGGTGACCCCACAAACTCGAAAGTCGACTTGTGTCCTCTTCCGTAAAAACAGGATCCTGATTGAAGCCCTGCTTCCAACAAATCAACGATTGTGATTCCTCCGCATAGCGCACTTGCCAGCAGCATGTGTTTCCGCTGAAAAAAGCAAGGTTCCCGCCTTTTGCTGCGAACTTTTCGACGGTGTCCCGCATCCCCCATGACCAGTATTCATCGTGCCCAACACTGAGAATGAGCCGGTAATTCTCGACGATTTCCGGTCTCAGTTCGAGATCCATGTTGCTGCAATACTCGATCTCATAGCCCTCTTTTTCCGCCCACTTCACGAAATCCAGTTCCCATTTCGAAAAGAGGGAATGGGGGGGGGCGATGAAACGAAACCTGATGCCCCTGCAATCCGTGGCGGCCATGAAACCCGTAGAGTGATGAGCCGCCCCAGTTATTATAGGCGTTGTAGGTGTTCGTCGCGAGTTGGAGGAGGATTTTTGAAGAGCTCCCCGGATCGCTCGAACGCAGCACGAAGTAGCATTCACTTTGGGCGGTGCGGCGCCCTCTCTGAACAAACTTCCCGCCACTGTCCTGAGTGGAAAAAACAACACGGTAGTAGCCTGACTTCCAATGAACCGGAATTTCAAATTCGTAAGACACCGGCCACCCGCAGCCGGCTGATGAGGCATTTTCAGGAATCGCAGCAACGCCACCCGGAATATTCGTCCCTGTATGAAGCGGCTCCGTCTTCAGCCCGAGACGGGCAATCGAAACAGAAAAGGAACTTCCCGTCGTCGAGGTGTGCAATTTCAAAATCTCACCGGGAGCGTAGCTGACCTCATCGCCGTAGCCCTCGATAAACAGTGGCGACACCGTCTCTTCCGACGAGGCAAATGAAATACCGACTAACAAGAGTAAAAAATGAACAATGAGTTTCATGACTCTGATCGTAGTCCGATGAGGGATTCCGCCGAAGCTTTTTTCTGGCGCGTGCATGGCTGCGGTCGAGCCGCAAAGACGACTCGCGTCGTGAACGCCTCAGGATGCCGGGATGTCACTGCCTCCCGAATCGCCTGATCCTATCCTATTCGCGACTGGGTTCCCATTTAAGAGCCTCGGATTGACCCACGGCCGACCTGGCAATAATTTTGCGAACTCCTCCGATCAACCCTCATTTAATAAATGCGGCTGCATATTGCGAATCCATCGTGCGTCTCTACCTCCATGCACACCCCTTTGCGTCTCCTCGCAGTTGTTTCTCTCCTCGCCATCTCGACATCCTGTGACCGGGCTCCGGATCCTCAGGTCGGCGTCAATCCAGCAGCCGAAGCCGAGCTCGCTCAAGCGCAGGAGGAACTGGCTGCGGCGCAGGATCTCATGGAGCGCCAGGCATTTGAGATGGAAAACCGAAGTGCGCTTGTCGAGAAGCAGCTCGCAGAAATACGGGCGGGACTCTCGGAACGTGAGAGCGCAGATCTGAGGGAGTCTCTCGACGCTCTCACGAGGCAGAATGAGGAACTGGAGGCGCAGGCCAGCGAGGCCAGAATTCAGAGCGAAACCCTCGCGCGTCGCCTTGAGGCGACCCCCAAGCTGCGTGCCGAGCCCATCCCTGTCTCGCCCTCGAGCGATCAAGTGAGGCCGTCGGGCCAAGCCCGCCATCAGGAGAAACGCGATCAGTCGCCCCCGAGGGACTACACGATGTTCTACGAAGGGTTATCCCCCCACGGTCGCTGGGTCGATATCGATGACTACGGCCATTCCTGGCAGCCTCGCGTCGCTTCGAACCGCGGATGGCGCCCCTACCTCGATGGCTCGTGGTCCTGGACGGAATACGGCTGGGCCTGGAATTCGAACGAACCTTTTGGCTGGGCGACCTACCACTACGGTCGATGGGTCAACCTGAAACGCGTCGGCTGGGTCTGGGTTCCCGATTCCGAGTGGGCTCCGGCCTGGGTTTCCTGGCGTCAGACGAGTGATCATGTGGGCTGGGCACCGCTGCCCCCGAGTCGTGATCGTGGCCATGTTCGCGGGGCGGATCGCAATTGTGATCTGCAATACAATCTCGGGCCGTCCAGCTACAGGTTTATCTCGACGAACCGGTTTGTCAGCAATAGCTACACTCGTAACTGTGCCCCGGTTAATCAAAACCCCGGTCTCTTCCGGCGCAGCGTCAACACGACCCGTATCGTTCCCCATCATAATCATGGGCATGACGACTCTGATGTTTTCATTCAGCAGGGCGGGCCTTCGAGGCTTCAGGTCGAAAGCGCCTGTCGAACCCGCGTTCCGCAACGGGAGATTTACGTAGACCGCGGCGGTCACGCACCGCACTCCCACGACACCGGTGATTCGGGCGAAAAATCCCCGCTCTCGCGTATCGCGCTTCCGGTAGCAGGTGCCCTCGTCATCGCGCCGGAAATCGTGGAACGGATCCTTGACTCTTCTCCGGTCGATTCTTTCGCCGATGTGCCGAAAGCGGAAGTCGCGACGATGAAGGAGGAGATCACTCGTGATCTCGCCAAAGTGACAGCGAGGGAGGAAGCAGCGGTGGCGGCGGTCCCTTCCTCTCCCGCAGCGGTAGCCCTGACTCCCCCGGGTCAGCCTGTCGTCGAAACGACCCCGACCGAACCTTCTGCGCCCAGCGAAACCGAGCCTGCAGAAGAGGCGAACGATCCTGAGGTGGTGATGCCCGCAGAGGAATCGACCGGTCCAAGCGAATCGGAGTCACCTGAGCTTGTCGTCGAAACGACTCCGACCGAACCTTCTGCGCCCAGCGAAACCGAGCCGGCAGAAAAGGCGAACGATCCTGAGGTGGTGATGCCCGCAGGGGAGTCGACCGGTCCAAGCGAATCGGAGTCACCTGCGCTTGTCGTCGAAACGACTCCGACCGAACCTTCTGCGCCCAGCGAAACCGAGCCTGCAGAAAAGGCGAACGATCCTGAGGTGGTGATGCCAGCAGGGGAGTCGACCGGTCCAAGCGAAGCGGCGTCGCCTGAGCTTGTCGTCGAAACGACCCCGACCGAACCTTCTGCGCCCAGCGAAACCGAGCCTGCAGAAAAGGCGAACGATCCTGAGGTGGTGATGCCAGCAGAGAAGTCGGCCGGTCCGACCGAATCGGAGTCACCTGAGCTTGTCGTCGAAACGACCCCGACCGAACCTTCTGCGCCCAGCGAAACCGAGCCTGCAGAAAAGGCGAACGATCCTGAGGTGGTGATGCCAGCAGAGGAGCCGACCGGTCCGACCGAATCGGAGTCACCTGCGCTTGTCGTCGAAACGACCCCGACCGAACCTTCTATGCCCAGCGAAACCGAGCCTGCAGAAAAGGCGAACGATCCTGAGGTGGTGATGCCCGCAGAGGAGTCGACCGGTCCAAGCGAAGCGGCGTCACCTGAGCTTGTCGTCGAAACGACTCCGACCGAACCTTCTATGCCCAGCGAAATCCGGCCGCTGGAAAAGGCGAACGATCCTGAGGTGGTGATGCCTGTAAAGCAGTCGACCGGTCCAAGCGAAGCGGTAGAACAAGTCGCCGTAGCGGGGGAACGAACTCGCGACGAGGCCGAAGCGGTTCAGGGTGTCGCGATGGAAGCAAGGCAACGCCAAGGTGGGAAAAAAGTCCGCGCTGAAGCCGAAGCGATACAGCGTGCCTTGATGGAAGCGGCGCAAAGCGAGGCCGAGGAAAGGGTCCGTGCCGGGGCCGAGTTAGCAAAGCGTGCCGCGATGGAAGCGACGCAAAGCGAGGCCGAAGAAAGAGTCCGTGCCGGGGCCGAGTTAGCAAAGCGTGCCGCGATGGAAGCGACGCAAAGCCAAGCTGAGGAAAGAGTCCGTGCCGGGGCCGAGTTAGCAAAGCGTGCCTTGATGGAAGCGGCGCAAAGTCAGGCCGAGGAAAGAGCCCGTGCCGGGGCCGAGTTAGCGAAGCGTGCCGAGATGGAAGCGGCGCAAAGTCAGGCCGAGGAAAGAGCCCGTGCCGGGGCCGAGTTAGCAAAGCGTGCCGAGATGGAGGCGGCGCAAAGCCAGGTTGAGGAAAGAGCCCGTGCCGAAGCCGAGTTAGCAAAGCGTGCCGCGATGGAAGCGGCGCAAAGCCAGGTTGAAGAAAGAGCCCGAGTCCAAGCCGAGGCAGCCCAGCGCGCCGCGATGGAAGCGACGCAAAGCCAGGTTGAGGAAAGAACCCGCGCTCAAGCCGAAGCGGCCCAACGCGCCGCAATGGAAGCGACGCAAAGCCAGGCCGAGGAAAGAGCCCGAGTCCAAGCCGAAGCGGCCCAACGCGCCGCAATGGAAGCGACGCAAAGCCAGGCCGAGGAAAGAGCCCGAGTCCAAGCCGAGGCAGCCCAGCGCGCCGCGATGGAAACGACGCAAAGCCAGGCCGAGGAAAGAGCCCGAGTCCAAGCCGAAGCAGCCCAGCGCGCCGCAATGGAAGCGACGCAACGTCAGGCAGATGAAAGAGCCCGTGCCGAAGCCGAGTCAGCGAAACGCGCCGCAATGGAAGCGACGCAACGTCAGGCGGATGAAAGAGCCCGCGCCCAAGCCGAAGCAGCCCAACGCGCCGCGATGGAAGCGACGCAACGCCAGGCGGAGGAAAGAGCCCGCGCCCAAGCCGAAGCAGCCCAACGCGCCGCGATGGAAGCGACGCAACGTCAGGCGGATGAAAGAGCCCGTGCCGAAGCCGAGTCAGCGAAACGCGCCGCAATGGAAGCGACGCAACGTCAGGCGGATGAAAGAGCCCGCGCCCAAGCCGAGGCAGCCCAACGTGCCGCGATGGAAGCAAGGCAACGCCAGGCGGATGAAAGAGCCCGCGCCCAAGCCGAGGCAGCCCAACGTGCCGCGATGGAAGCAAGGCAACGCCAGGCTGAGGAAAGAGCCCGCGCCCAAGCCGAGGCAGCCCAACGCGCCGCAATGGAAGCGAGGCAACGCCAGGCCGAGGAAAGAGCCCGCGCCCAAGCCGAAGCAGCCCAACGTGCTGCGATGGAAGCGATGCAACGCCAGGCTGAGGAAAGAGCCCGCGCTCAAGCCGAGGCAGCCCAACGTGCCGCGATGGAAGCGATGCAACGCCAGGCTGAGGAAAGAGCCCGCGCTCAAGCCGAGGCAGCCCAACGTGCCGCGAAAGAAGCCGCTCAGCAGTAAGTCCGGCGAACGAAAACGGGGGCAGCGGTTCCCGTTCATTGCTAGCGGAACACTAGCGATCCTGTTTGGGCAAGAGACCGTGAGTGCTTCTCCGCGGGAATATCCCCCGGTCGACGAGGCGTCCCGGCCTCGCGGAGGCCAGCAACACGACGCGAACAAATCGATGACGCGCGAGCGCTTGGGTAACGCGAATCTTTTCCTTCACTGAATCAATTGTAGGCTATTTTGCCGCGCTCACTGCCGCTCCTCCAAACGATGTTTTCCGATTTCTCTCCCGCGCCGCTCACCCGTCGCCAAGTCTTTACCGCACTCGGCGGATCCAGCGCCGCGTTTTTGTTGAGCCATTGCAAAACGCTCCCGACCGAAACGTCGGGATCACTCCGCAGTCCCCGCCTCCCGTGGGCGACCGTCTTCAAAGGTGAAGCCAAATTCAAGAAGCTCTGCGCCGAAGCGAAAAGGAAAAACTGGGCGAGCCAGCCTCTCAGCCAACGCACCGTGACGGTCGGCAAAAACATCTGCGGCACCCCCTACGGCAACTACACCCTCGAGATAGACGACCACGTCGAGTCACCCTCTGTTAATTTCGAAACCCTCGACTGCTGGACCTTCTACGAAACCTCCCTCGCCTTCTCCCGCATGATCGAAAACCCGCCGTCTGTTTGGTCGCGGCAGGCCCTTCTTCATTACATCGAACTTGAACGCTACCGCGACGGCGAATGCAACGGCAACTACCTCAGCCGCATGCACCACCTCGAAGAAGTCTTCGCGAACAACGAAGAGCGTGGTCTCGGAAGGAACCTCACCAAATCCCTCGGTGGGATTCAGGTCCGCCGCAATGTCCGCGAGATGCAATCCGGGTGGCGTTCCTACCGCTATCTCAAAAACGACCAATCCCTCATCCCCGGGATCGCCAAAGTCGAGGCCCACGTATCGGCCCTGCCCGTGACCTACATTCCCAGCTCCCGCGTCGCCGGCATCGAGTCACGCTTGAAAGACGGAGACGTCATCGCGATCGCGTCGCAAGACCCCTCCGGCTACTCCTCTCACGTCGGACTCGCCGCCCGGGACGGGTCGAACTGCCTCTTCATGCACGCCACCTCCGTCAAGAGCAAAGGCCGTCAGTGCGTCGTCGATTCCCGTATTTCGGAATACCTGCAGCAAAAGAGCAGTAACATGGGCATCATCGCGTTTCGACCAGCGGAAGCGCCCCTGATCGGATGATCCCGCTTTTCTGAATTCACTTTCGAGGAACCCTCATCATCGGAGGCGGAGGCCAAAACAGGGGCTTCAAAGAGGGATCCCACCTCAACTACGACAATGATGTCCCGCTATCGAATCGGTTTGTCACGATCGCGAATCAGCTCGGCGGACCGACCGGCAAACTCAGTGACCGCCGCAGCGGTATGACCGAATTCTGCGGGGAGAAACGACTAATACGTCATGCCTAAATCGTTAGTCCTCACGGCTTTCAATTTTGCCTCGAGCATTTCACGCATCGAATTGAGAGCTTCCGCATACTCGGGGTTTCCGACCAGATTCACATACTGTTTCGGGTCCTTGTGCATGTCGAAAATCTCTTCTTCGCCTTTCTTGTATTGGATATAGGCCCAGCGATCGGTTCGGAGGAGAAGCCCCCTGCCGCTATTGCAAAAGGCAGCGTCGCGCACCGAAACCGAGGGGTCGTCGAGCATGGCGGAAAAATCTTTGCCTTGGATCTGATCCGGCACCTCGAGTCCACACATCGCCGAGAGGGTAGGGTAGAGGTCGAGCAATTCGGTGAACGAATCACAGACCGCTGGCTTTTTGCCGGGAGCCACAATAATCAAGGGCACTTGGGCGGACTCCTCGTGCAAGCTGACCTTGGCCCAGAAATCATGTTCCCCGAGATGGAAGCCATGGTCACTCGTGAAGATCACGATCGTATTGTCCTTCTGGCCGCTTGCTTCGAGGGCATCCAATACCTTGCCGACTTGAGCGTCCATAAAAGCAACCGACGCATAGTAGCCGCCGACCGCTTTCTTCTGCTTTCGCTCGTCCATGAACATGTTCTCGCTCGTGCAATAGTTGATCCCGGGTCTGGGGATGTCGTCCCAGTCTCCCGCCACTTTCTCAGGGAGAACCATTTTGCTGTAGGGCAAATACGGCTCGAAATACTTGCGCGGTGCGACAAAGGGGATATGGGGACGGACGAAGCCAACGCCGAGAAAGAAAGGCTTGTCCATATCCTTGTATTCGTGAAGCAGCGCGACCGCCTTCGCCGCGGTCTTGCCGTCCGAGTGAACCTCGTCGTCGCCGTCCGCCTCGACGACTACGAAGGTGTTCCCGCCGACCGGGGCGACCCGGGAAGCAAGCGTCTCCGCGGTCGGTTTGACGCCCTTCCTCGCGCGCAACTGAAGCGTTTCTCCGTCGCCTGCAGCGCGCCACTCCGGTCCCTCGCTGTTGAATTTTTCGTCCCACGAAGCAGGATCATCTGAACCGTCGCCTCCGTCTTCGATCCCGCCCGGCACACCCATGTGATAGATCTTACTGACGCGTGCCGAGTGATACCCGTTCTTTTTAAAATGCTGTGACCAACTGTCGCGCTCATCGCCAACCGCTTTGCGACCGCTCACGTAGCCGAGGACCTTCGTTGCACTCGGGTAGTAGCCGAACATAAAGGAAGCGCGCGACGGTCCGCAGTAGGTTGCCTGGCAATAGGCCCGCGTAAATCGCGTCCCCTCTGCCGCGAGGCTATCGATATTCGGCGTCTTCGACACTTCGTTGCCGTAGCAGGAAAGCGCCGTTGACGTGAGATCATCGGAAATGATGAACAACACATTCATCTTCTCCTCCGCTTGAACAAGGGCCGTAGCAAAAACAGTAAAGAGGGCAAAGAGCGGTAAAAGTGACTTCATTTTCATAGGGGGGGGACCGAAGTGGCATCATCTCGGAAAATGAAGCGGAGGTCTACTTTTTCATTCCGCTCATTCGCGGACCGGGATACATTTTAACGCTTAGATTGATGAAATGGCTGAGTTAGATCTTTTTAAATGCGAGTTGAACCGGCACTCCGGCGTGAGAGCGGAGCGATGCGGGAGGCCGCCCCGTAATCATCGTGACGATCTCAGGACGAGGCAGTTGGAAGGAATCCGGCCAGAATAGCAAGCGCCTTCGCGAAAAAGGATTCACGATCGCTCAAATCGGCAAATCGCACAGCGGTAACGATAGCGGCTGCGGAGGGGATTGGGATCACCCGATTGTGTGGAGCCGGCCGAGATACCCGGAGAACGCGGGAAACTATTACGACGATCGGATCATCAAAGTCGATCGCGTCAAGCAAGGCATCTCCGGCTACACCAGCGATTGGTAGACCGATCGATTTCATCGAGGGGGAAACCGCGATGAAGAAGCCCCCTCGTATTGGTGGCTTTGTTTTGGCGCCGTCCACGGACCTTTCATTCCTGTCGAGCGACATCAAGATGCCTGCCCCGATGCCGGGGTTCCCGCGCCTGCCTTTGTCCTCGAAGAGGCAGCGCCATGATCTCACTCCGCTCTTGAACTGCCATAGGGATGCTGAAAGCATTATCGATCACAGCCCCGGATTTCAACCCGGGGATCTGGGCGAGGGATACCTCTCGGGGTAAGCGGTTGGAACTCATTACAATCAAGGGCCTGAAATGTGAATCCTGAAGGAATTCGGTCCTCTAGCCCGCGTTGGGTCGCGGAGGTCCGCGTCCCAACGCGGGCCGGAGAGACCCCGGATTCCCGATCAAGCGCGATGCCAATCCTGAAGGGATTGCGTCCTTCCGATGCGTCGGACCTGATGCGACTGGCCGCACCTGTGTCACGAACATTGATTGACGAAAGGGGGCAAACTTGATTTAACTCAGCGAATCATCATGAAAACCAAGCCAACACTCCTCCTCGCGATCTCTGCCTTCGCGCTCCTCTCTTCGTCCGTCGTGAGCCAGGCTCAGGACTCCACTGCGGTCAATCTTCTCGACGGAAACCTCGATCATTGGACGATCGACAAGGCCGGCGCGTGGGAACTGAAAGACGGCGTTCTCGGGACCACTGACAAACCGGGTGGCTACGTCTGGTCGAAGGAACAATACGAGAACTTCGAACTCACGATCGAATACAAGACTTCCGCCAAGTGCAACAGCGGGCTCTTTTTCCGGACCGATCCGAAGAACGCGGTCCAGGGAGGCTTCGAAATCCAAATCGCTTCCGCAGGAATCTATGACGGCAAGCACGTCGCCGGCTCCCTCTACGGTGCCCAGGCTCCCACAGCATCGGCCGGCAAAGCGGACGGCGAGTGGAACACAATGACCCTGACCGCGAAGGGCCCCATGATCACAGTCGTTCTCAACGGAAAGACGATCGTCGAAGCAAACATCGACGAATGGAAAACCGCGAATCTGAATCCCGATGGCACGAAGAATAAGTTCAAGACGGCTTTGAAGGATCTACCGAGAAGCGGCCATATTGGATTTCAGTATCACGGGCAGCCGGTTTTTTACCGGAATGTGAAGGTGCGGGCGTTGTGACAGACGGGTGGTGGGTTTTGATACTTTTTTCCTTAAGTCAAGAAATGTCGCCTGACCCCGAAATCACCACAGTCTTCGGACCAGGTGCGGACCGGGACATAGGTAACACATTGACCGGGGACGTTGGTAACACTTTTTGCGAATATAGTTCGGTTAGGATTCGGCGCAAGCTCTCATCTCGTGACGCTCGGCGTAGGCCGTA
>Ga0075117_1000546_pt1 | contig 25463 bp, 21 predicted proteins | sample AntAceMetag02UKJ_FD_69789 | JGI IMG/M metagenome (GOLD analysis project Ga0075117, IMG submission 69789) | Saline lake microbial communities from Ace Lake, Antarctica - Antarctic Ace Lake Metagenome 02UKJ | ecosystem: Environmental > Aquatic > Non-marine Saline and Alkaline > Saline | place... | reverse complement strand
GGCATGAGCAAATTCGCTTTGGCTTCTGACATCCAAAATTGGCAGGTCTTTCGCCAGATCTAAAAAATCCTCAATATCAAGTTTATTTACTGCCATTAAAGGCAAAGATCGGGAATCGCTTTGGCCTGAACCATATTCAGAAGAATTTCTTTTAATTTAATTCCGCGTACTATTTATAGCTCTGAGATACTTTTGTCGGATTATGCAAATCTGTATTCGAATTGGACATATTTTGGCATATCTCAGCTTTATTTCTACATGTTTGAGACTGTAGGACAGGTGGCCCTAAAAAGTTTATTAGATTAGAAGAATCTTAACTCTACAATCATTTATCTAATTAAAGTATACAAGCGAGAATATTTAGAATGAAAAACTACAAAATAGCAGCCATAAACGGCGATGGAATAGGTCATGAAATAGTGCCTTTGGCAATGGAAGTGATGAAGGTAGCCGCCAAGAAATTTGGCTTTACCATGGATGTTTCCTCTTTTCCTTACGGTGCAGGTTATTATAAGGAGCATGGAGATTTTATTGCTAAAGGAGCTTTAGAAGAATTAAAAACATTCGATGCCATACTTTTTGGGGCAGTTGGCTTACCCGAAGTGGATGATCGTCTTCCTTTTAAGTTATTCACGAATTTGGTTCGTACTAGTTTTAAACAATACGTTAATTATCGTCCTGTAAAACTGCTTGAAGGCATTCAAAGTCCCTTAAGAAATAAATTTCAAAAAGATATAGATTTTGTTATTATTCGAGAAAATAACGAAGGGGAGTTTGTTCAAAATGGTAAGATTTTGTATCCAGATGAGCCTTATGGTTTGGCTACGGACACGAGCGTTTTTACACGTGCTGGTATTACACGAATAGCTCATTTTTCTTTTAAGCTAGCTCAAAAAAGAAGAAAACATGTGACCAACGTGACCAAGTCAAACACGATGATCAACACTCTGTACTATTGGGATACCGTCATTGAAGAAGTGGCAAAGGAGTATCCAGATGTAGTGTATCGTAAAATGTACATAGATGCGGCCACGGCCAACTTTGTCTTAAAGCCTGAGATTTTTGATGTGGTACTCACCACCAACATGCTTGGTGATATTCTCTCTGATTTAGGTGGAGCCATAATGGGAAGTTTGGGTTACGGTTCTTCTGGAAATATCAATCCAGAGAATGATTTCCCATCCATGTTTGAGCCTATCCATGGAAGTGCCCCAGACATTGCAGGTCAAGGGCTCGCTAACCCATACGGGCAGATACTATCTGGTGCGGTTTTGTTTGACCACATTGGAGAAAAAGAAGCTGCCGCGGCCATGACTGAAGCGGTAAATGCTTCTACTAAGCAGGGTACCTTGAGTAAAGACTGCGGAGGAGTAAGCTCTACTTCAGAAATAGCGGAGGCAGTAATAGCAAACTTAAAATAGTCCTATTTGACCATTGACTCGTATGAAAATAGTAGACTTAACATTGGCGTATTCGCCTCAAATAGCTGGTTTTAGCTCAGAAAGTGCTAAGACAGTAGCTAGGGACGGTTGGAATGCGTCTACGTTGCACCTCTATTCTCATTCGGGTACACATATGGATTCACCCTTTCATTTTGAAGTTAATGATCAGAAAATAGACGAATTTCCTGTTGATAGATTTGTATCAAAAGCTTGGGTAGTTCCAATTGAAATTGATGGGGCTCATCAACTCATTGAACCCAATGACTTTAGAAACTTTGAGAGCAAAATACATAGAGGAGATAGTTTGATTATCAAAACAGGCTGGGCTCAATTTATTAGACAAGAAAAGTATCGTAATGAATTGCCTAGGTTTTCTGAAGCTGCCGCTAGTTGGATCGTTGAAAAAGGAATAAACATTTTAGCAGTGGAGCCTTGCAGTGTGGCAGATGTTAATAATTTGCCAGAGGTTACTCGTATCCATCAAATACTTTTGGTAGGAGACGTTATCATCGTGGAGGGACTTTGTAACACCGAGGCACTCACTAGTGAGTGTGTTGAATTAATCGCTCTTCCATTAAAGGTTCTTGGTGGAGATGGAGCTCCGGCCAGAGTAATTGCTAGATGGGATTAAAATGAATCTAGATTTCAAATATACACTTTCTACGCTTCCAACTATCCCCAAAGAGGATTTGAAACCTCTTATTTGTGCTGCTCTTAAGAAGTCTGAAAAAGTAATAGTGGTGCTGGATGATGACCCCACGGGTACACAAACGGTGCATGATGTTCCCGTTTTAACTACTTGGGATTTAGAAACCTTAGAAGATGAGCTAAACCAAGGGAGTCCCATATTTTATATTTTAACAAATAGTCGAAGCCTTACTCCAGAGTTAGCGAACAAGCTTAATCACGAAATAGGTGAAAACCTAAAAAGTGTTTTTGACAAGTTTGAGAAGGAAATGATACTTATTTCAAGGTCGGACAGCACATTGCGTGGTCATTATCCTAATGAAGTGGAAGCTTTAGCAGCTGGTGCTGGTATTGAAAGCTATGGCAATGTCATTGTTCCCGCCTTTTTTGAAGGAGGTAGGCACACCATAGAAGACATTCACTTTGTCAAAGAAAAGGAAGAACTAGTTCCGGCAGCAGATACTCCCTTTGCTCAAGATAAAGCTTTTGGTTTTAGCCAATCTAACCTCAAAAAATGGGTAGAGGAAAAGACTAAAAGTAAGGTGAAGGCAGAGGAGGTTCAATCAATTTCCATTGACACTTTACGGAGCAAAAATATAGAAGAAGTAAAAAGCTATTTAAATATCTTACCTGTTAGCGGGACGCTTATTGTTAATGCCTCAGATTATTATGATTTAGAAAAATTGGCCTTGGCCTTTTTAAGCATTAACTCTGTCATTATATTTCGTTCGGCAGCTTCTTTCGTGAAAGCAATTGCGGGATTGCGTAGTAAGCCATTACTCTCTAGAGAAGATTTGGTGGACACTAATAATCAAAATGGAGGACTTATAGTAGTGGGTTCTTATGTACCTAAAACGTCTAGGCAGCTGGCGGCTTTGTTAGAAAACAAGGATTTGCAGTCCATCGAAATTAACATTGATAAAGTACTTAAGGGTGAGGTTTATGTACAGGATAAGGTAGAAGAAATAAGCCGATTTTTAGCGTCAGGCGAGCATGTGGTACTTTACACAAGCCGTGAATTAAGAACAGGAAAAGATGGAAAATTTAGCTTACAGATAGGTAATATCATTGCAGATTTTGTGACAGAGACAGTTGCTGGCCTGAGTATTATACCTAAGTTTATTATCGCTAAAGGAGGAATTACTTCTAGTGATATTGCCACAAAGGCCCTAAAAATTAAAAGAGCTATAGTCGCTGGTCAGGCATTGGCCGGAGTTCCAGTTTGGATTCCAGATGGAGAAAACCAAATGCCTTATATCATTTTTCCAGGAAATGTAGGCGATGATGATTCCTTGGCCTTGCTCTTTGAAAAGATAAAATAACCCTATAAATGAATAAAAGATATTTTTTTGTTTCTGGTACGTTCATTTTGACCTTGCTGTTATACATAGATAGAGTCTGTATTTCTGTGGCCAAAGAACCCATTTCGGAGGCACTAGATTTAAGCAAAGAGCAAATGGGTTGGGTCTTAAGTTCATTTGCACTAGGCTATGCCCTGTTTCAGACACCTGGAGGGATGGCAGCAGACAGGTTAGGAACGCGAAAGATACTCACAGGAATCATAGTGGTTTGGTCGGTCTTTACAGGACTTACTGCCAAAGCTTGGAGCTATGTTTCTTTATTGGTGATTCGTTTTTTGTTCGGTGCAGGAGAGGCGGGAGCCTTCCCGGCTATTAATAGAGCAGTATTCTCTTGGATTCCTCTTAAAGAAAGAGGCACAGTTACAGGAATTAATTTTTCTGGAAGTAGACTAGGAGCGGCCTTTGCTTTGCCTTTGCTTTCGGTAGTGATAACAGAATGGGGTTGGCAATTCAGTTTTTATTTACTTGGTGCGGTAGGGGTGCTTGTATCTATACTTTGGTTTTTACTCTTTAGAGATAAGCCAGAAGACCATCCCTTAATTTCTCAGGAAGAGAAGGATTTTATTATTAAAAATCGTCAGAAACCTTCGTCTGAGGTAAAGAAGTTGCCTCTATCAGTGATGTTTAAGAATAAGAACATGTGGTTAGCGATGGTTCAGTACTTCTGTAGCAATTTTACCTTTTTCTTTGCACTCACGTGGCTATATCCACACGTAAAAGAGACCTTTCATTTAGATGCAGTAACCGCAGGTTGGTATGCTTCAATGCCTCTTTTGGCAGGGGCTTTAGGAAACTGGTTCAGCGGTTGGTGGATTGATAATATTTATAAAAAAGGAGATTACAAGAAATCAAGATGGCTCCCAGCGGCCACCGGGTTTGCTTTAGCAGGAATCGGTCTTATAGCGAGCTCTTTCATGACGGAGGTTAATTCGGCAGTGTTTTTCTTAAGTATAGCCATTTTTGGAGCAGATATGACCCTACCACCTTCTTGGACATTCTGTGCAGACATTGGCAAACAGCAGGCTGGTGCAGTTTCTGGAAATATGAACATGGCAGGTAATTTAGGCTCTTTCCTCACTGCTCTAATTTTCCCTTATCTCTTAGTTTGGGACGGCACGCCTTCTTTCTTTTTTTATACGGCAGCAGCCTTGAATGTACTAGCCATTTTCATTTGGCTCAATATGGATCCAGAAAAAGAAATTTTAATAGCCTAAAACAATGTTAAAAGGTGTATGTGTAGGAGCGGGGTATTTTAGCAGGTTTCAATACGAAGCCTGGAACCGTATTCCAGAAGTGGAAATAACGGCCCTCTGTAATAGAAATGAAGAAAAAGGAAAGGCCTTGGCGGTAGACTTTGGGGTCAAAACAGTCTACACGGATGTTGCTAAAATGCTAGATACTGAGCAGCCCGACTTCATAGATATTATCACTCCACCTGAAACACATTTAGCTTTTTGCCGTGAGGCGTTCAAAAGGAAAATAGACGTGGTAGTGCAGAAGCCATTGGCTCCTACCATGGCAGAGGCCAAAACTATTGTAGATGAAGCCGCCACCGCAGGGGTAAGGCTAATGGTGCATGAGAATTTTAGGTTCCAGCCTTGGTATAGAGAAATAAAAAAACTCTTGACAAAGAATGCCATTGGGGAAAATATTTTCTCTGCATATTTCAGAATGAGGATGGGAGATGGCTGGGGTGAAGAAGCTTATTTGAACCGACAGCCTTATTTTAGAGAAATGCCCAAGCTTTTAGTATATGAGACGGGGGTACATTTTATTGATACTTTCCGTTACCTATTTGGAGATGTGGAGCAGGTCTATGCTAGGCTGAGAAAACTAAATTCCGTTATTAATGGAGAAGATGCGGCTCTGGTGCAGCTAGATTTTTCTAATGGCGTTATGGCCACTTGGGACGCTAATCGTTATAACGAAAGTGACAATCCAGACAGCCGTTATACTTTCGGAGAAATGCTCATTGAAGGTAATGAGGGAAGTGTTCGTCTATTTAACGATGGAAAAATAACCATTCAACGTTTAGGTGAATCTCAAATAGAACACACATACGAGCACCATAATGTCAATTTTGCTGGAGACTGTGTTTACTTCACGCAGCGGCATTTTGTAGACTGTATGCTGCATAATTTACCTTTCGAAACTTCAGGAGAAGATTATCTTACAAATATCAAAGTCCAAGATTTGGTATATAGGAGCCATGAAGAAAAACAAGTGTTGGCAGTGAAAGAGGCCTAATAGCAATTACCTATTTCGGCTTTGAATGTACTTCCTTCTTGGGTAGAAAATCCAGAATTTAGTTGAATGGAATTGGCTGCCCGATGCACCAGTTTTTTCGGGGCTTCAATAGGAATTTGAACAATTGTACCTGAGCTGCTTTGGTAGTAGCCAGATTCTATGGATCCCACCGTTTGAGTGATGGAGCTTTGACAAGGAACAAGTCCCCAATGTTCGTTTCTCGCAATTACTATGGCCACATCAGTGGCAAAGGTCACCGCTGCTCCTGTAACATCGTATTGTGTACTACTAGAGTTTCCACCAGAAGGATGCTGAATAGACATGAATAGAAATCTATTATCTGGGGAAAATGTAATACCCGTAGGTTCAGAACCAGATGGCGTTCTCATGAAAATTCGGACGTCTGGGCTTGAATTCGTATGATTTTTACCTACTACCCAAAGGTGATTTTTGCTTCCGTCTTGAAGCACCCAGAGGTTCCCTTCATTATCAAAAGCTAGATTATCATTACCATTTCCCCATGGTTCATTTACAATGCCTGATTCAGTTGCTAAGTCATAAGATTGGCCATTGCCACCCGCAAAAGTCTCAAAACTCGTAACAGTGGTACCCGTTAGCGGATCTGAATCTTGAAAACGGTAAACTGCACTTTCTCCTTTCACGGCGAAATATACTTTTCCGTCTATCGGACTAATTTCTACATCTTCTATACCAGCAAAGGAGGTAGCTCCCAGTTGGGCAGATTGACTCATGACGCTGTTTCGTTCTGTCGGAGTGCTATTGCTTAATAGAAGCCAGTTTCCACTACCATTTTTGGAGCCTTTGTATACATAGAGCTTTCCGGAATCTAAAATTTGAGCCACATCCGATACATATTTAAATAGATATCCTGGGCTACTATCAGCTCCTTGATAGGCGGTTCTTTGATTTGAATGGACAACTAGATTTTCATGTTTGAAGTTGCCAAGTGCCCAAAGTTTCTGATTATTGATAACAGTACCAGACACCGGGTCAATTTCGATTGCCCAGCCCGTGTCTAAGTAACCGTCTCTGTTTTCATCTGTGCTTATGACGTATTCTTCACAGGTAATGATGGTGTTCCATGGTGTTACTGTTCCAGAACAATTAGCTATGGTGCCTAGAACAGAACTGAAATCAACAGCTCTTCCATTTGATATTTGCCACCTTTTGTTGCTAGTGTTGAAACCTAAGTCTACAATAGATACACCCCCAGGATCGAACTCAGAGCTGATTGACAAATAACCATGCTCGCTACTTCCAGCAATAGGTACATATCCCGTGAAATCAAAATTTGGAGGAAAGGAAGTGCTAGCGTTTAAAGGCTGCCCATTCTGGGCCAAAACTTGAAACGAAAAGTGCGAAGGAATGAAAAGTGAATCAGATTGGTTGGCAGGAATTATTGACGTAAAGTCCGAGAGGGGTATGGAAACAGAGTCTATTCTAAGCGAGGCTGAGCTATGAACATAACTAAGAATTAGTAAAATGGAAAGTATAAAGCGGTACATAAGAACTAATCCTTTTCGTCCGTAAAATTAAGACAATAGAGGCATTCATCTATATTCCGAAATCGGAATTAGACGATTCCAATCTTAAAGCTTAATAAAAGAGAGGAGACTTCCTAATTTCGTATTCCTTAAATAAAGGTAATTTGGAAGGCTCGAAGAGATTATTAAATTCCGAGATTATAGTTAGAGATGAATGAGAAAGTAGACCGTTACATAGAAAACCTTAAAGCTTGGAAGCCAGAAATTGAGCGTTTAAGGGAAATCCTATTGGCATGCGGACTAACAGAGGCGTTTAAATGGAAACAGCCCTGTTACATGTATAAAAAGAGCAATCTGGTTCTGCTTTATCATTTCAAAGACGCCTGTGCCCTTGGTTTTATGAAAGGATACGGATAAGCCTCTTAATAAACCTAGAGAGAACTTCCAGTCTTCTAGATGGTAAGCTTACTAGTATGGAAAAAATAGAGGAGCAGGGTGCGGTGATAAAGACCTATGTCTATGAAGCCATTGAGATTGAAAAGGCTGGCATAAAAGTAGATTTCAAAGCCAAAAATGAGTTAGTGTATCCAGAAGAATTCCAAAAAAATACTAGATGCAAACAGGGAATTCGCAATGGCCTTTGAGGCTTTGACCCCAGGTAGGCAGAGAGGATATAATCTTTTTTTCTCTGGAGCCAAGCAATCTCAAACCAGAGTAGACCGAATTCAGACAAACATCCAGCGAATTTTAGACGGCTATGGCATACACGATTGTACCTGCGGCCATTCTAAAAGAATGCCAACCTGTGATGGTTCGCATAAATACCTTTGAAAATAAAAAACCAGCCTGTACTTAAAGTACGGGGCTGGTTTTTCTTGAATATGCTAAAATCTTACTAATCGACTGATCCGAAGGAACCATTTTTATTTTTTCCATTTCTGCCTTAATATTTAGACTGTCTAAATAAAAGTCTAGCAGATTGACATCTCTAGCAAGAGATTCTTCGATTTCAACGTCTTCTTTTTTAGATGTTTCGTTATATACATAACGAACCACATCATTTAACTGTTTCGTAAAGGTTTGTGTCATACGCGAATACTGATTTGCTCATTAGTTTTCTTAAATTAATAAGAGCATAACGCATTCTACCTAACGCAGTATTGATACTAACTCCGGTCGCATCAGCAATTTCCTGAAAACTCATGTCTTCATAGTGCCTCATTATAAGCACCTCTCTTTGCTGGTCTGGTAACTGCTTAATTAATCCTCTTAAATGCTCATGAGACTCTTTCTTAATTTGAATTGTCTCAATAGAATCTTCAGAAAAGTTAAGCGTGTTAAACACATTGCTTCCGTCTTCAAAAACTACTTTTGGGTAGCGTTTTGCTCTACGGAAATAGTCAATCGCGAGGTTGTGTCCAATTCTCAGTATCCAAGGTAAAAATTTGCCTTCTTCATTATACTTACCCTTTCGTAGTGTTTTTATCGCTTTGATAAAAGTGTCCTGCATAAGGTCTTCAGCCACATACTGGTCTTTCACTACGAGATAAATGGTGGTGTATATTTTTGATTTGTAACGCTCTACTAGCGTATCAAAAGCGGCATCATCCCCCTGGATATATGCTGATACAAGTTCACTCTCGTTATTACGAACTTTTTCCATTCTTACATGTCGTTTAGTTAACGTAGAGGTTTGTATCTATATTGTTTGCTTTTAGTTTAATTGAAGAGTAACATCCGAAAGGTAAAGGAATGTTTGTGACAATGTCAAGCCTATTGCTTTAAAATATTAGTTAACGGTATGCTAATCCTCTTGACTATTCCCTCTTAGATACGTAGAAAACATATTTCAAGATCACTGTTTGTATAAATCTACCTTTATTTATCCCTTTTTGGTGCCCAGGGATATAAGCGGTACAGTTTTTGTAAAAAAACTGTAGTATTAATAATACATAATACGTGCATGATGTTTTCAGGAAAGAACTTGTGTTTTATAATCAAAGTTTTGAAATTTAGGCCTCTGCCTTTTCAGAAAACCTTCTTTATTGTTTACATCATAATGACGGCAGCGGCAATTAAAGTACAAGCTCAGCGAGATGTTATTATTACTCAGGCAAACGAAGAGATTCGGTGTAGAATACTTGATGAAACTCCTACTAGGTTCGTTTATGCATACATAGGGTCTACGGGGAAGGTCCTCAGGAATGAGATTTTCAAGAATTTAGTAAAAGACTTTAACTACAATCGCTATGAAAGTGATTTGGCGATAACGGATTTTGATAAATCTAAGTCAAAGAATGGCAAAAGGGGAACTGTCAAGACACCTGCCAAAAGAAATCCTGGTATTGAGAAAAAAGCAACGCGAGAACAAGAAGATATAGTTTTGTCGGAAACTAAAAAGGCCTCTAAACGTGAAAAAACCTTTACAGGTTTAGAGGTAGCGACTGAGCAAAAGAATCCGGAGATAAAACCAGAAGAGGATGTCGCCAAGGAAGCTAAACAAACTAGGCCTCCAGTAGGTATTGTGTTATCTAAACAGTCTAAACATAGTACAGCTACTAACTCAAAAGAGAGAGCCAAAGCCATAGGAATAACACTTAGTCCCGCACCCAATGGTACGCTGACTGAAAGTAGGCCAAAAAATGAATTTAAAAACTACTTGAAATGGCGAATCGGAGCCAAAGTAGGTATTGGTAATATTTTAGATAATACTTTTGAGGCTACAAATGCCTTTGGGCTCTATCAAGAGAAGCTATTAAAAGGTTGGGATTTTGGAGTAGACTTGGCATTCTTTCCAATGGAAGGATTCGGAATTGGAGCGGTTTATACTAATTTTACTTCTTCAAATACGGCTACTAATCTTAATTTCACAAATCAAATGACTGGGGTAGAGGCTAGCGGAAGCATCTCTAATAAGATTTCAAGAAAGTTTATTGGGTCAGCTTTTTTCTTCCGTAAGAGTATTGATTACAAGACATTTGTGGTCTTAGGTTTAAGCCCGGGATTGAATTTATACAGTAACATAGGGGAGTATAATAGTGCCCAATTCCACTATAAGGGACAAGAGTTTGGAGCGGCTGCTACGCTGGGCCTAGATTTTCTGTTGGGTAATGACATAGTAGGTCGCGATATTATTTTGAGCTTAGAAGCAGGATACAATCGAGGTAAAATTAATGGCCTAGACTACGGAGACGGAGCGGGCGAAGTCCTCCTGGATAACCCAATATTACTGGATAGAGTAGACTTCTCCATAGGGTTAAGGTTTATGCGTTTTCCTAAGTACCTGAAGAAGTAGTCCTTAAGAAACTACTTCGCCATAAAGGTCAAACTCTTCCGAAGACGTGATTTTTACTTGAGCGAAATCTCCAAGTCGCACATATTGATTAGCACTTACAAGTACTTCATTATCAACTTCTGGAGAATCAAATTCTGTACGTCCAATAAAGTAATCTCCTTCTTTTCTATCAAACAGGACTTTATAGGTATTGCCTACTTTTTTAGCATTCAATTCTTGTGAAATTCCCTGTTGGAGCTCCATAATTAAATCCGTTCTCTCTTGTTTTTCTTCAGACGAAATGTCGTCAGACAACGAATAGGAGTGAGTATCTTCCTCGTGAGAATACTGAAAAACACCTAATCTATCAAATCTCATTTTTTCAACGAAACGATACATTTCTTCAAAATGAGCCTCTGTTTCGCCTGGATGCCCAGCAATAAGCGTTGTTCGCAAAGCTATATCTGGCACTTTTTGACGTATGGCATCTACCAAACTCTCTGTTTTTTCACGGGTAATACCTCTTCGCATGAGTTTTAAAATCTCTGAGCTACCATGCTGTAGAGGCATATCTAGGTAATTGCAGATGTTTGACCTGTTCTTAATTACATCTAATACATCCAAAGGGAATCCAGCCGGGTAGGCATATTGCAGTCTTATCCAGTCTATTCCTTCTACATCTGCTAGTCTATCTAATAATTCAGCTAAGGTTCTTTTTTTGTAAATATCTAAGCCGTAGTAAGTTAGGTCTTGGGCAATAAGTATTAATTCTTTGGTACCTCTTCTGGCCAAGCTGTTAGCTGATGTAATCAAATCTTCCATCGGCGTAGAGACATGTTTGCCTCGCATCAATGGAATAGCACAAAAGGAACAAGGTCTATCACAGCCTTCGGCAATTTTTAGGTAGGCATAGTGAGCTGGAGTGGTCAGAAGACGTTCACCTACAAGTTCTTTTTTATAATCGGCTTTTAAGGTTTTAAGAAGACGGGGTAGCTCATTTGTACCAAACCAAGCATCCACCTGAGGTATTTCCGGAGCAAGTTCATCTCTAAAGCGGTGAGAAAGACAGCCAGAAACATAAACTTTTTCTACTATTCCCGCCTCTTTTGCGTCCACATATCTTAGAATAGTGTCAATAGATTCTTGTTTAGCATTGTCTATAAACCCACAGGTGTTTATCACCACCACGTTAGAGTCGTCATTCTTAGATTCGTGCTCTACAGCCACACCACTACCCCTTAGTTGAGTAAATAATATTTCAGAATCTACTACGTTTTTGGAGCATCCGAGCGTCACAATATTGACGTGGGTCTTCTTATTTCCTTTTGTCTTCATAATCAGCCGCAAAGGTGGTTCTTTTTTCGGAAGTCTGGCTATGCCGTAAAATCTTTAACAGGCTTTAAAAACCGTCGGAAGCTTCCTCTTCCACTTTCTTTTTAGCTGGAGTAGAAGGTTCACCACCTTTACTGGGAGCGGCACTTGGAATTTCCACTTGCTGGATTTGACCAGGGAGGGAAGGCGTAGATCTTGGTCTCTTGGCTTTTTCAAAGGCCTCTTCTTTTACGCCTAAGTAGGTCATCAGAAAACGTTTTCTAAAGGCCATTGCCTCAGCCAAGTCGACATTTATTATCTCTATGCCCTTAGACGTTTTTTCTTTTCCAGAGAGTATTTTATTAAACTCAAAATCAGATGAAATAAGGCCTAGTTGACCATTCTTATATCCGATATAGTACCAAGTGTCCTGAGAAACTTCTAAGAAAATATAGATTTCATCTCCCGTTCTAGGGTTTTTGATAATCTCAAAATAGCCTGGAATATTGGCATTGATGTCTGTTTCACCAATGTTAGAAACGCCTAGGCCTCCAGTACTATGAAAAGCATTGAACACGGGGTTCCATTGTAGTTTTAAGTCACTAAAAAGGAGGCTAGAAAAGAACTTGGGTGAAGCCTTAAATAAGGGCACATGACCTTTGTAGTATTCTTTTTTATAATCATCTGTTACCTTTTTGCCAACAAACTGCTCCATTTTACTCTGGAATTCTGGGCTTTCAAAAGCAATGGCTCCATCAGAATTGCCGATATCCAAGTTGGTTTTGACAATGTTCTCTCCCATATTGAGTAACATGGGTATCGGGATAGGCATGTTAAACTTCATCATGGTATTAAACACATAATCCAAGGAGTCGAGGTCTATTTCCGCTAAGCCGACAGTTTCTACATAGGATGCTAAATCTGGACGAAGTAAATTTAGTTTTCCTTCCAATTTAATGAGTCCCTCTTCTTCATAAAGTTCGTATTTATTAGCTACTGCATTTGAGTCTGCTGGGTAAATAGTAAACCTTTTATTGGGCTCATCTCTTTTAAGGATGCCATTTGCCAAGAAAATATCGTAGTCATCTTCATAACCTTTGGCTGAAAGGAAAGTGGGGTAGAGGCCCTCAGAAGATGCGGACGGTTTAAGATGTAAACCAGCAAAGAGGTCTTTTCCGCCATCTTTTAAGCTAGCGTCTACATTTATGGTAATCTCCTCAGACTTGTTACCAGAATAGTTAATCCAGTTGCTTCCCAAAATAGGGTATTTATCTAAAGTAGGGGTGACCTGACCACGTAAACTCAAGTTTTTAAATGGAGCCTTCATGGTGATATCGCCAATATAGAGCATCTTAGGGGATAAGAAAACACTGTCGACTTCGGTTACTTTAGCTTTTGCAATGGTAGATAGTTTGCCAGATTTTTTTGAACGAAGGATTTCCCCCTCAGGGGTTATTTCGGCAAATTCAAAACCACCCATTTTAATATTGAAGGTATCCAGACGGACATTCACAAATTGATAGGAAGCATCTCCTGTGTAACTCAACTTGGAGTTTATAGTAATATTGCCATTTGCCAAGGTGTGGAATTTATTGAGTGTGTCCACAATAACCGTAGCTTTCTGGAAAGGGTCTAATTTTCCTTCACCCCTGACGGCCACTTTGCCTTCATAAGGTACAATAATGGCATCTACAGAGTTTATGCCGGGCACTCCATTGATATTTAGGGTATTGGCTGTGATGTCATATAAAGCGGCTGTACCATTAAAAGCAAGATCATATTGATTTTTTGCTGTGGAGCTAAAACGTGATTTCGTTACATCTCCTGCCATGCTAATGGTCTTCTTTTTGATGTCCCATTTGGCATTGTCAATGGTTGTTTTATACGCTGCATTAGGAAATGAAATCGAAGAGGCGATGGTATCGTTAAAGCTACTTTCTCCAGGCGAAATATTGACGATTTGCTCTTCTACATTAAAAGAAATATCTACTTTTTCTCCTTTAAGTACAGGTTTAGATCCTTCAGAATCAGCCTTCACTATAAATTCTGTGTCCGTAGAACTAAACTCAGCTTTATTGAATTTAAATGTTTTTGACTTTGCTTCGGAGTCGTTCCGTTCTAAGAAGCCCTGGCCGTAGAGTCCAGAGTTTCTCACCACAAGGCTGCCTTTTAGGGTTGTGCTTTCTTTATAGAAACTATAAGCCTCTGTGGATTCAATTTTTAGACTATCTTCCTTAGGAATCCAAATGGCATTGAAATTTGCAATAGCCACGTCTGGAAAATAGACGGAAGAAGACACAAATGTTTCTTTTACTTTTCCATTTTCTCCGGTCATTCGCATTTTATCAACTGCAAATTCTGCTTTCCCAGCATTCAAATTAGCCGCCAGATGGCTGAGGTTGCCTTCTGATACTAAACCTTTTTTAGTCATTTTAAGAGGGGCGTCAAACTTGAAAACAGAGGCTGTTTCATAGAGTTCATAAAGCCCTCTAGGCTGATGCACAAAACCAATAGACGTATCTGGCATGGTGATTAAGGTTTCCTTAATTGGCCTAAAAATGCCTCCAGACTTGAATATGCCTGTATAGGCCATATCTACAGTATTCAAGCTATCATGGTCTATCTTGTCAATGGTAAAGAATACATCATCTTCAGGATAAGCAAAATCTCGCCTTTCAGGGTTACTAAAATGAACCACAGCACCATCTGGAATGAGCAAACGGGGGTACTGGGGTAAGTACTTTCTTCCAGATTTATTGTCTGGGGCGTTTAGAAAGAGCATTCCTGTTTTGCCGTAGGCAACATGCCCACCAATTTCTGCTCTTCCGCCAGCTTTATAGATGTCGATAGGTGTAAAAGTGATGGAGTCAATACGATTTAGATTAACTAGAAAACGCTCATAATCCACCTCAAAATCACCTATAATTCGGTAGTTCTTTACCACGATTTCCCCTTCAAACTTAAAAGACTTGCTGCCTTCCATTTTTAAGGACTGGTTTCTTGGTAAAAAACGGATCCCAAGAGAATCTGAAAGTTTAAATTCTTGGGTACCCGCTATGTCCAAGGCATTTGAGTTCCTATCAATAGAGGCATTCTGATTACCGCCTTTTGAAACCGAAGCAAAAACAAGATCATCATAATCCCCTCTTCGTGTGGCAGCCTTAAAATAGTGAAGCCCTTTCCTAGAGAGACTGTAAGTATCTGAGTGAGGTTCGTAATCTAAAAACCCCATTTGATGAGCCACAAGAATACCGTTTTTTATCTGTGCCGGACTCTTTTTGATTTTGTTTTGAATTTCAAAAAGGTCAAATCTGTTTTCCCTTTTCTTGTAGACATAGTTGCCTAAAAAAATGAGTGGATTAAAACCTGCAACATTACTTAGCTGTCTTAAGCGACCATTGTTATAGTAATTAAAGGATTCAAAGATGGCTGCAACCTCTGTTTTACCAGCAATGATATAAAAATCCATTTTACCGGTATTCAGGTTCCATTGCATGGCGTCACACCTGATATCCATCTCATGGAAAGTATCGGAGTACATGCTATTTCTATAGCCGCCATTCTTTTGTTTGAAGAGATCCAGTAGTTTGGTGTCTACATTATATTTTACACGAACTGCTGGATGGTAAATGGAGTCTTCCTGGATTTTGGTGGTGAAACTTACAAAATCTGAAGTAATGAGTGAATCCGTAAATTCAATTTTGGATCCTTCTACTTTGAAAGAATTTGAAAGGCCTTTATTTACTTCCAAGGTGGATACATTATGATAAAGCGAACTGGAAAAAACACGTTTTCCAACTAAGGAAAATCCTCCCTTATAAGTAAGGTTGTCGTTTAAATGTGTGAAAACTGCATTGTTTTCGTACGACTTAAATCGAGGAAACTTGCTAAGTCGTCCTTCAGGCCTAGTTCCAGCTTTAAATTCAAATACACCTTCTACGGGCTCTGTGAGATAGGTGTCATAAGAGAAAATAACTTTTTCTGCCTTGAGGTAAGGGTTAGAAAGCTTAAAGCTATACTCAGTAAAAGTGGCTTCCGCTTCGGGAATGCCCACCATGTTCCAGTTTATAGTACCGGTATCTCCCACCCATACGTTTTGAACTAAATCTGCGGCTCCTGATGTGTTAAAAAACGTTAGTGAGTCAGACAATGTAACAAAAACGAGGTCAACATCTTTAAATTTAATAACGAAATTACTAATCAAGGGAAGAGGGAGGAGTCTGAAAAACGCATCATTGTTCACTATTAATTTAGGATTATCCCATGGGTCTATTTCTTCTTCTTTGTCCAAATCATCAAATAGTCCGAAATCTTCTTCAGATGTTTTCTGAGCTGTAGGATTTTCTACTTCTGGAGCAAAATAGTCTTCCTTTTGGTCCAAGAATTCAAAGTCGAATTCTCCGTTCAAGGCATAAAGCCTATTAAAATTAGAAGTATAAAGAATACGGCTTTCTATCAAGTCTTTTATCCTTTTAAATATGGGTAAAACCGTGTCCATTGGGAGCTTCTCTGCTAGTTTCCTCAAAGAAGAGATGAGCGGATCTATCTTTTTGGAAGGAAAAAGTAAGGGGTTAAAAACACAATTTAACGTATGGATAAATTGATAATACTCTGGCATCTCATATCTTCTAGATGCCATTATTTGGCTCGCCGCTATGACGTCATTTTTTGCCAACTCTGATAAATCTTGTTGGAAGTGAGCCTTAAAAGTGTCAAACTCGGCAATGGCTATACCGTTTTTGCCTTTGGCAAATACTTCTTCTAAATCATCAATAAACTGCTCTTTTTTAGAAGATAAGGTAATAACTTGGGCCTCTATCGAAACTGCCGAGAGAAGTAACAAGAAAGCGAGTATTGATTTGTGAAAAAGTAATTTCAGACGCATGTCTTTATTTATTAAGCCTCAGACTTACTAAAAACGACAGCTGCCCATTCCTTCTTACTAATGTGCTTTACTTTTTTTAGGTGATGTTGTGAACAACAGGCCTCTATTTCAGGAATATCCTGCTCATAGAAACCACTCAAAAGCAGTATGCCTTTGTTTTTTAGAAACTTAGTATACGTCCCTATTTCGTCTAAAAGGATATTTCTATTGATATTGGCCAATACAACATCGTAAACATAATGTGGCTCATCATCAATGGTACCCTGGATTATTTCAATGTTTTGGCAATTATTAAGCTGAAGGTTTTCCTTGGTGTTTTCTACAGACCATTCGTCTATATCGAAGGCCTTTACCTTATTTGCACCAAGTTTTTCTGCTAGGATAGCTAAAATACCAGTACCAGTACCTACGTCCAGCACTGATTTTTCAGAATGGTCAATTTCTAGCTGTAGGGCCATCATTTGGGAGGTGGTTTCGTGATGCCCGGTCCCAAAAGACATTTTAGGAGTGATGATTATTTCATGCTCAAAACCTGGCTTACTTTCATGAAAATGGGCTCGCACCAAAATCTTATCCTTGACTTCAATAGGGTCAAAACTGCTTTCCCATTCCGCATTCCAGTTTTGTTTGATAATTTTCTTGAGCGAATAAAAGAGCTTAGTTTTAGAGGAATAGTCTTCCATTAGGAGCTTAAATTGAATATCGTCAAAAAGCTCTTCTGTAATGTATGCCTGAAGACCAGATTCATTTTCCAAGAAGGTATCAAAGCCTATTTCGGCAAGTTCTGCTACCAGTATTTCACCAAATTCGGCGTTCACTTCAATATTTGCTTCGAAATAATCCATTTGTTTTTATTTAAAAAAGAGGGAGTAACTGGCTCAGTTTATTGATTTTGATAGTGCTAAGAAGTTCTTTAGGATTGTTTTCCTGGTCAAAGTGAATGGTATCCCAACCCACATTTTTAGCTCCAATAATATCAGCCAAATGACTGTCACCAATCATCAGCGAATCTTCTGGTCGTGCATGAGTTTTTTTTAAAGCAAACTCAAAAATCCCTGCCTCGGGCTTTCTAAAACCTGCTATATCATTTGTGATAACCTTTGTGAAGTACTCATGAATACCGCTATTAGCTAATTTCTTTTTTTGAATTTTATGGAAACCATTGCTTAGAATATGTAACTGGTAGTTAGGCTTTAGTGTTTCTAAAACCTCTACACAGTCTTCAACGAGCTTCTTTTTGTAGGGGAGTAGGTCTAAAAAGGCTCTATTCATTGCCTCAGACATTTTTCTGCCCATTATTAGGCCGAGTTCTTCCAAGGTGTTTTTAAATCTAATACTTCTGATATCATCATGCTCAATCTGCTTTAACTCAAGCTTTGTCCAAAGTTCCTTATTAATTCGAGAAAAGGTTTGATGGAAATCAGTTAAGGCAACATTATTAGCTCCCAAGCCAAAATCTTCATGAATTTCTTTAAGACAATCAAAGGCATTGGCGTCGAAATCCCAAAGGGTGTGATCTAAGTCGAAAAAGAGATGTTTCTTATGTTTGAACAAAATTAGAGATCGAGTTTAAGGCGTTCTACTGGATTACCGCCAATCAAGTGCTTCGTGACAATTTCTTCAACATCTTCGGGAGTAACATGTCCGTAATGTATGCCTTCTGGATATACTACTAGGGATGGTCCGGCTCCGCAAGTATCTAGGCAACCGGCTTTCTGTGCTCTGATTTCTTTTTGAAGGCCTTTTTCTGTCAGATTAGCTTTAAAGGCATTTACGAGTTCCATCCCTCGCTCACTGCTACAGCATTTTTTGGGAGCATCCTTGTCGTTTGTACAGATGAAAATATGTTTTTTAAATTTCATTTTTTGGTTTATTTATGATTCTTGCCAAATTTCCCATGATTTTTCGGCTTGATATACAAGCATATCATAGCCATTTTTTATGCTAGCTCCATGCTCTTTCCCCTTTCTTAAAAATACGGTTTCAGAAGGGTTATAAACAAGGTCAAAAAGAAAGTGCTCACGGCCCAATTGCGTATAATCAATGCTTGGAAAGGCATTAGTATTTGGGTAAGTCCCTAAGGGAGAGCAATTAATAATTAATTTATGTGTTTTAATAAGCGAGTCACTTTCTGAATAATTCACGGCTATGTCTGATGATTTTCTGCTGACCAATTGAACCGAAACGCCAAGATCTTCTAAAGCAGCCACCACGGCTTTTGCAGCTCCGCCATATCCCAAAATCAAGGCCTTTAAGTTTTTCACCTCAAAACGTTCTCCTAAAAATTCAAGGAGTGATTTTTGAAATCCATAATAGTCAGAATTATAGCCAATTAGATTATTATCGGCTGTTTTTTTTACCACATTTACGGCACCTACTTTTTCTGCGGATATGTCTAGCCCGTCTAAATAGTCAAAAACACTTTGTTTATGAGGGATTGTAATATTAATCCCTTTTAGGTTAGGGTGTTTTTCAAACAGAGTAGGAAATTCGGAAGCACTTTCTATCTCAAAGAGCTCATACTTGTGAGATTCTGATAAACCTAGAGTCTCAAATTTCTTTGAGAAATATTTCTTAGAAAAAGAATGTGTAAGCGGGAAACCTATAAGGCCAAATAGATTCATAGACATAAATTATTGGCCTTCTTGCCAATTATTTTTTGAGAAATTTCACTTTTATAATACCCCAAATCATTGGAGCAACAGAAACGAATACTATTCCTAAAACAACTTTCTCGAAATTATGTTTCACGAATTCGTTATTGCCTAAGAAATATCCCATCATAGTAATTGACGTTACCCAAAGAACGGCCCCCAAGAAACAGTTGAGAATGTATTTCCCGTATTTCATACTTCCGGCCCCGGCTACAAATGGGGCTATGGTCCGTATAATGGGCATAAATCTCGCTAGAATAACTGCTTTTCCACCATGTTTTTCGTAGAAGGCTTCTGTTTGGGTTATGTATTCTCTTTTCAAGAATAGTATTTTCTCTTTGGACTTAATAAACCCTCCAAACTTTTTACCAACGAAATAGTTGAGATTATCTCCTAAAAGTGCTGCCAAAATCAAAAGCGGGATTACTATAACCAATGATAATTTCCCAGTAGTGGCAGCTAATAGTCCCACAGAAAATAGGAGAGAGTCACCAGGTAGTAAAGGCATAATTATAAAGCCCGTTTCTACAAAAATCACCATAAATAATATGGCATAGGTTAACTCCTCGTATTGTTCTAAAAACCCTTGAAGTATAGTAAGAGGATCTTTTAAAAACTCTAACAGAAAATGTATAATTTCCATAGTTTACCTAAAGATGTGAGGTATAAAAGAGTATGAGGGAATATTAGTCGTTTTGAGATATTCTGTCGTCCTGATAGTATTTTCCTAATTTGTATTTTTTCTTGATATCAGTAGGAAGAAAAGTAGCGAAAGTGTCACCTCTCAGTCCTAAACGTATAGTTTCTAGAGGAATGAGTTCATTTGGAGCAATATTCCCCAAATTAACATTAGAACCTACCAGTTTCACAAAGTAAACCTGTTGACCTTTTTGAGGGGCTTCCCAGATTATTTTTTCTGGAGGAATAGCATGAATAATTTCATCTACCAAACCTTGACGCACTTCACCGGTACTTCTGTATAAGCCTATATTTCCTCCTTCTCTAGCTTCACCAATAACTTTCCATGCTCCCGCGTCTAATTCTGCCTGCATCATTTCTATCCACTTATATGGAGCGAAAATCTTTTCAGCATCTTTAGAACCTACCTCGGAAAGCACTTTACAGTGCTTAGCCATGGTTTCAATGTAAGCACATTTCTCATCATGGGGTAAAGTGATAGAGCCATCAGAAACCTCAGCGTATTCTAATTTGTATTTGTCAATGACACGTAAATAATCTTCAAATTGGCCACGAACAGTAAAGGCCTCAAAGAGTGTTCCTCCAAAATAGACAGGAATACCTGCATCGTGATAAATTTTGATTTTATCCTCAATATTTGGTGTCACAAAGGAAGTAGCCCACCCAAATTTCACAATATCAATATACTCTGCAGAGGTTGTTAAAATGTCTTCAATCTCACGGACACTCGAACCTTTGTCCATAACCATGGTTATGCCAGATTCTCTAGGCTTGGGTGTTCTTTCAGGGACTAAATCAAGGTGGTAATTCATCTAACGCTTAAGATTATATAATTGCTAATCGAGGGTCAAAAATAGGAATTTTTTAAGATGGAGACAATTAACTAGACCTTAGTTCTTAATTGAGGGGGCTTATTTTTTTTAAGGTTAAATACATCGTTTTTTGCTACCCGACTCTAAAAATTATTCTACAAACATCATAAAATGACATATAATTACTCAGGTCTGGGTTGAATGATTTCCCGCTATATCTAGGTAGTTGCCTGAGGTACAAGCTGAAAAGCTGAAACTTGTAACAGCTACATCAGAGTTGGTATCACGGACTTTATCTCCTATTCAGATTACAGGATTCTAAGTCTTGAGCCTTTTTATTTGCTCCAAACAATAGGAAAAGGCCAACAAAGGTGACGCATTTCATGAATATAGGAAGGGATATAGAAGGTGTCTTGGAAGATAAGATATAGAAGGTGTCTTGGAAGATAAAAAGTTATTGATTGTTGGCCAATAGATAATGGGTGAAGCCCAAAACTTAATCGGACGAATCTACTAAATATATGGTTATTACATCTTGATTATAAGCGTAAAGAGTTATTATGCCTTTACTCGTCCGTTATTATAGAATTCGTCCAAAGTAGAACTACTGAAATGGTGATTTATTCCATATTCTTGTGTGAAATTAATATTGATACTTTCAAAGCCTCTGTTCAGATAATTGATGATAGGTAAAGTCCCAGTTCTTCTTAGGGAACGTTTAATGGCAGCAAAGTCACGTGGAATTCTATGAGAAACGTGAGTTTGTTTCTATTAAAGGTCTCAGATTTCTCTGGAATTCTGCTAGTTTACCTAGTTAGACGTAATAATCCGGAAGTTAGTTAAGGGGAATAAGGCCTCTGGCTTACTGATGGATCTGGTCGGTTTTATGTTTTGACATGGTCTTAAAACAACTAAATAGAGAATTAAAAGAATTTTAGGCATAATGGACAAACAACTAGATTGCTAAAGAGTGTGACGTTCATGAATTGTGCTAATGACTTTTCAATAGGCTCATTTATAGGTTTGTATAGTACTAGATTCATTTCCTTTTCTTTGGTTATATCAAGCTAATAGACCTTCTATTCTTTATCTATAGACGTATGTCATATGAGTTTTGTTGAAAAGTGTCTCTCCTTTCAGTAACGGGCTGCGTAATTACATTGTTTGATAAATAATTTCATTTTTATGGTCTTCGCTTAAATACTGCAGAATGATTTAAATTGCGAACCGTTTAAAACCACGAATGCGTCTAATTCTTTTTATCTTATTTTTTGTCCTTGGGCATGACATACATGCTATGCTTGAGCTGCTAGAAGAGGACCCTTTGGTCATCGGGAAGATTGAAATCTTTGGTAACAAGAAAACAAAAAAGAGTATTATCCTTAGAGAAATGACTTTTTCTGTAGGTGAATTTCTGGACCCTGAAAGCCTGGAGATGGAAGTGGAGCGATCTAGGAGAAATATCATAAATACCAACCTTTTTGTGTGGGTGAAGGCTGACTATGAAATTTATGAAGAGAAGGTGAGAATTTGTCTTTACGTGCAGGAACGTCTCTATTTATTACCACTTCCTATTCTTTATTTGGCCGACAGAAGTTTTAATGAGTGGTGGTATATTAGGAATCATGATTTGAGTAGGATTATTTATGGCATTCAGCTAAACCATACTAACCTTAGCGGAAACGGAGACCATCTTAAACTAAAAGCCTATGGGGGCTTCGTACCTTTTTTTGAGTTATCCTATAATAGACCATATATTGACAAGAGACAACGAATGGGGCTTAGAGGGGGCGTTTTTTATTCGACCCAGAAGAGTTTTCGTTATAGGACATGGAACGACCAATTAGACTTTTACGAAACGGAGAACAGAACGATAAAGAGAAAGGGTGCTTATGTGGAATATAGCCTACGCAATGCTCTTTATCATGTTAACAAAGTTTATTTAGGTTATACGGAGACTAGCCTATCAGATGAAGCAGCAGACCTGAATGAGAATTATTTTGGCTCAGCCGATAAGTTTCTTCCGTACTTGACTTTTAAATATGACTATCAATTTTTAAAAGTCAATAACAGACAATACCCCTTAGAAGGTCATTCTATAATAGCTAATATGACCCTCTATGGATTGGGTTTGTCAAAACATGTAAACCAGGCCTCTGTAAATGTTTCCTATACGGGATATAAACCTTTGGGCAAAAGGCTTTATGGCAGCTTGGAGACTAGGGGGCAATTGTCTGTGCCTAAAAAACAACTATATCTCTTTGTCTCAGGTTTTGGTTTTAGAAATGCATTTGTACGAGGTTACGATTTGAATGTGGTGGATGGTCAGCATTACGCTCTTTTAAAAACAGACATAAAATATGAGCTCTTTAATAATTCCCTTGACCTGAGTAAGTTCTTAAAATATGAACAGTTTAATACTTTGCCGCTAGCATTGTACGCAAAAGTATATGCGGATGCCGGTTATGTAAAAAACTACTTTCCAGAGCTGAGCAACAGTACATTATCCAATAAGTTTTTAGTTGGGGGAGGAATCGGTGTAGATTTAGTGTCATTTTACGACACAGCTGTTCAGATAAATTACTCAGTGAACCAATTGGGTTTTCGTAAATTTTACTTTGGTGTGACAAAAGGGTTTTAATTATAACTAGCTTCGCATTCTTTATTTGAAGAATTATATGATTAAAACAGTTTTATGTGTGTTTATGGGGCTTGCGATGATATCGTGTACTCCTGATAATACTAAAGAAGGAGTGTCAGACTTGGCGGCTGTTGACTACGGCACCCCGATAAGTTCCTCTACGGACGCTTTTATCAATAAAATATTAGGAAGTGGTGATGGTACCATAAGAGGATTTGATCTGGGGGATTCAATAAGCAAAGTCAAAACCTATGAAAACTTAGAGCAGTTCGAAGAAACGTCTGAACATATAGGTTATACATTTTCTACTCATGATGGAGAAGTAGTGGATGTGCTTTATTTCTTTGATACATCCAATACTCTTTCAGAGGTTCAGCTAGACATATACCTTAACACAGACTCTGTATCTAATGACGTGACTGGAGCGTTAGGCCTATACTTTACCCAAAAGTATGGTAAGCCTACGGTTGAGGTAGATCAGACTTGGGAAATGGCAGAAAATCAAAAAGTTGTCATTAAGAATATTGCGACGAAGCTAGACAGAGGTCTTCAGGTTAACTTTAGATAATTAATTATCTAAAGTCAATTCCTTTAGAAGTTCTACCCAAATGGGCATATCATTCAGACTTGGAACAAGGTCTAAGTGATCACCACCATTTTCTTTAAATATTTCTTTGAATTCGCCTCCGACTTCGATGGTAGTTTCTAAACAGTCTGCGATAAATGCGGGAGAGAAAGCAAGAATGCTTTTTACGCCTTGCTCTGCAAGTTCTAGAATCACCTTATCTGTGTAGGGTTTTATCCATTCGCTTCGGCCAAGCCTTGATTGGAAAGAAACGGTGTATTCCCCCTCCTTGATCTCCATTTTTTTGACCAGTAATCTGGTGGTCTCAAAGCATTGTGCTCTATAACAAAACTGATTATGAGGTGTTATTGCACTACAGCAGGTACCTAACTTACAGTGCCTTTTGTCATCATCACCTTTTAGTACCTGACGCTCTGGCACACCATGATAACTGAAAACTACATGGTCGTATTTTCTTTTGCTTTGAAGTACCTTGGCATTTTCAATAAAACCCTCAATGAATTTATCTTTATGATAAAAGTTGTTGATAATTCTAAGCTCTGGGATGCTTTGCCAAGTGTTTAATACCCTAGTAACTTCCTCATAAACAGAACCTGAACTTGCCGAGGCATATTGAGGAAACAATGGAATTACAATAACTTTCTTAACAGCGGCTTTTCTTAAAGCCAGCAAAGAAGACTCTATAGAAGGGCTCTGATACCTCATCCCTAGTTTTACTATGTAGTCATCACCTAGAAGCTCCTGAAGTTGAGATTCGTTTTTCTCCCCATATATTTTCAAAGGAGAGCCATCCTTTGTCCACAGTTCTTTATAAATCTTAGCTGATTTGGGTGATCTGAAAGGGGCGATAATAAGATTTACAAGCAGCCATCTGGAGATAAATGGAATGTCAATTACACGGCCGTCCATGAGGAATTCACGAAGGTATTTTCTTACGTCTGGAGTATTCGGACTGTCAGGTGTTCCTAGGTTTACGATGAGAACGCCTGTCTTAAATTTCTTAGCCATTTTACTTTATGAATGCTGGTTTGTCAAATGATGTGTAAACAGTTTTGTCGATTTTTTTAAAGACTTGTATGTTTGAAAGCTTTCTTTCTCCCCTGTCTCCAGAAAGCAAAACCCCGTCATAGTCCACATAATTCTTCCAGGGAGTAGAAAACCTAGGCTGTTCATCTGAATAGTTGGTAAAGAAATCCCATTGGCAAATGAGCTTAGTTTCTTGGTCAATGTATACGTGGTATTTATTGTTTGGCGTTACGCCTACTTCAGAAAAAGTAAGTTCTAACACTTCGCATGATTGTCCTTCATTGGCTTCCTTTTGGCCAAGGTATTTTAGTGTAACGCCTGGGTCGTCCAATT
>Ga0075117_1000543_pt1 | contig 25558 bp, 29 predicted proteins | sample AntAceMetag02UKJ_FD_69789 | JGI IMG/M metagenome (GOLD analysis project Ga0075117, IMG submission 69789) | Saline lake microbial communities from Ace Lake, Antarctica - Antarctic Ace Lake Metagenome 02UKJ | ecosystem: Environmental > Aquatic > Non-marine Saline and Alkaline > Saline | place... | reverse complement strand
ACAATGTCGGCAGCCCTCAAAATAGCAACTATCTTTTCTGCGGTAGATAAGTTTTCTGCCCCTATGCGGAAAATGAGCAACGGCGTAGCCTCTTTCGCGCAGAAAGCAGAAGCACAGACAGCCCGCGCTAATCGAGCTTTCAGAAGCGTTACAAGCCCCGTACGTAAACTTACTGCCGCTTTAGGTAGTTTGGGCGTTATGGTCGGCGGCGCGGCTATTGTGCAGGGCTTTAGGCGGGTCGTCGGGGTCTTTATGGACTTCGAACAGGCTAACGCTAACCTCGCTTCGGTAATGGGCAAAGCTGCTACGACCGAAAAATTAGCTATGCTAAATAAGGACGCGCAGCGATTAGGCGCGACGACAGCTAAAACAGCTACAGAAGTAGTACAATTACAGGAAGCTTTCGCGCGGTTAGGCTTCGTGCCCGACCAAATTACAGAAATGACAGGCGCGACTATTAACGGGTCTGTAGCTATGAACGCGGGACTATCGGAAACGGCAGAGTTAGCGGGCGCGGTCGTTAATACGTTTACAGATTTTAGCGCGATAGACGCCGACCAAATATTAGACCAAATGACTTTAGCGACGCAGAAGAGCGCGCTAAACTTCGAAAAGCTTTCTACAGCTATACCGATAGTAGGCGGCGCGGCTAACGCTGCGGGTATCGGCTTCGGCGAATTGCTTTCTTTATTAGGTAAGCTTTCCGACGCAGGTATAGATGCTTCTATGAGTTCTAACGCGCTTAAAAATATCTTTATAGAAAGCGCGGGGCAGGGCTTAAACTATACGCAAATTTTAGAGAAAATTAAAGCGAGTTCTAACAAGCTTACTACGTCCTTCGACGAATTGGGAAAACGACCCGCAGTAGCAGGTACGGTACTCGCAGAAAAGCTTAGCGAAATAGATAGCTTAACTACAGACCTTAACGAAAATTGGAAGGGCACAGCAGCAGGCACAGCAGCTACGCAGCTAAACACTTTAGGCGGTCGGCTTACTATTTTAGGCAGCGCGTACGAAGGCTTTATTTTGAGCTTAGAAGACGGTACGGGGGCTTATTCTAACGTACTTAAAAACATTACCGAAGTTATTACCGAAGTCTTTAGTTTGGCGAGCGGTACGGTAGACTTAACCGTAAAGTTAGACGACCACCAAAAAAAGGTAAGACTATGGGCAGAGCGAGTTACTACAGCCGTTAAAATTATCGGCTTCTTAGTCGCTGCTTTGTTGACGTTTAAAGCTATTATACTCGTAGTTACGGGGCTTACGTGGGGGTATAACGTGGCGGTAGGCGTTTATAACGCGCTATTTACTAAGTCGGTCGTTTTGACTTCTGCGAGTAACGTAGCGCAGAAAGCTTATATGCTAACCACTAAAGCTATGACCGCCGCGCTATGGCTTTACGACGCTGCGCAAATAGCCTTTAATATAGGCGTAGCTATCGCTACGGGCAATATGGCAGCCTTAAACGCGATTATGTTAGCTAACCCTATCGGGCTAATTATCGGGGCTATAGTGATACTTATAGCCCTCGTAGCGGTTATGGTCGTTTATTGGGATAAGTGGGGGGCGGCGTTGTCTGTTTTTCTTGGCCCGATAGGCTTAATTATTTCTATGGTACAATCGTTTCGCCGTAATTGGGATATGATAGGCGCAGCCTTTTCTAACGACGGTATCGGCGCGGGGCTTTGGGCTATTGGTAAGACGCTCTTAGACGCTATCTTAATGCCTCTACAGCAGATATTAGAAATAGCTTCTAACATAGGCGGCGAGTGGGGCGAAATGGCAGCCGCAGGCGCAGCGAGTATAGAAAAATTTAGAACGGGTATGGGCGTTACTACCGATACTTCGCAGCGTTTGGCTTTTATGAGCGCAGCAGTAGATAGTATGGAACAGAAGCCGACCACTACGGACGAAAAGATAGACCCCGCACAGGCGAGGCAGGAAAACTTAGTAAAGACTTTAGAAACGACTAATACGCAGAATGTTAACATAGGTATTACGGGCGATACGAGCAGGGCGACAGTCGAATCAGATAACAATATTGTACCCGTTACGGTAACTAATACGGTAGGCTAAAATGATAGCAGACGTAGAAATAATAGAAACAGGCAACGGGGGCGACGCGCTCGTAGTGGGTCGCGATATTAGGACGGTAGCGGGGTGGGACAATATGCCGTACTTAGCTATGTTTGGCGGTAACCCCGCGCAAAGCACAGGCACGCGTAACGCAGGCGAACAGGCTTTAGATTGGTGGGGTAACTCGTTATTACTCGCAGACACGCCCGACAGACAATTTAATAGCCTTACAGAACGCAGGTTAAACGAAGTAGCCTTAAACAGTAGCGGTAGGCTTTCTGTAGAGCAGGCTATAATTAAAGATTTGGAATTTATGAAAGCCTTTGCAGAGGTAAAAGTAGAGACCCGAATAACTGCGCCCGACCGCTTAGAAATTCGCATACGAATAAGAAAGCCCGACCAATTAGAAGACCAGATTTATATTTACCTTTGGGACGGCGTAACAGCTACTTTATCGGCGTTAGATTTAGCAGACTTAGGCGACTTTAATAACGACTTTAATAACGACTTTAATTCGTAGAAATGACACGCGACCAACTAAAAGCAGACGTACAGGCTAAAATAGATATTACAGGCAGACGGCTTACAACGGGCGTAGCTACCCGAACCCTCTTCGATAATATTATAGATGCCCTCTTCGACCAATTCGGGCAGAGCTTCACAACTACCGCGACCCTCGTAGCTAATACCGATAAGGTTATAGTAATACCTTCGGCTACCTATTCGGGCGTTATTCGAACCTTTAACGTATTCGACGCAAACGGCTACGAAATTACATCTAAGCTAACTGTACAAAAAGGCGTACTTTTGGGCGAGCAAACACTAACTTTAAATTCGGCTAAAACCAACATTAACGTAACCGTAAACATTTTACTACAATGAAAAAACTAATTTGCTTTCTATCAATTTTTTTAGTATGCGGGTCTGCTTTTGCGCAGGTTAAGTATGGGCATATACGCTACGACGAAACAGGTAACGTTATCGCCGAAGGCAGACAAGTAACACATCGTACAGACCACGCAAATTTAGACACGCTTACGAGCGTATTAACGGGCACTTTTGCGTACGATACGCTTAATAACGTACTCGTTTATTTCGACGGTATTACGTGGGCAGACGTTGGTAGTGGTGGTGCTACAGGAGCAACAGGAGCAACAGGAGCAGATGGTGCTACAGGAGCAACAGGAGCAACAGGAGCAGATGGTGATAGTTTCTTTGAGCGAACCAACGGACACATCAACCCGGTCACCGTTACAGATAGCGTAGGCATCGGAACGGACACGCCATCGGCAACGCTTGATGTTTTAGGGACTGCTTTAATTAGTAACGACACCCTATCAATAACCAACAAAACAGTTGATTATTCGCTTGGAGGTGCCATAGACGTAAAAGAAAAAACAGCAAGGCTAGAGTACAAACAAGGAACTAATCTTGATACGCTTCTATACGTAATGGTTGGCAAGCGTGACTTTGTCGGACTAGGAGCAGCAGAGTCCATATATATGGGTTCAATGCACCGCTCAAGCGGTTGGTTTGGAGTCAGTATGGATATTCGTAACGAAGAGTTAAGCGTAAAAACAGCTGGCAACTTATTAAATGGTGATCCTCAAAATGAACTTATATTTAATTCTGAGGGACTCGAACTTACTTTAGGTGAAGGAATCTCTGCTAATTTTAGAATAAGCGATGAAGACGACAATACGTTTTTTATAGCAGATAAAAACACTGTAGAAATAGCTAATGACTTAAAATTAACGAATGGTTCTGAAGGATTGAATAAGGTTCTTACAAGCGATGCTGATGGTGTGGCTACGTGGTCAAACATTAATACCGTGAATGCCTCTACCATACCAGCCTACGCAGATAATGCCGCAGCCGTAACAGGTATTGGAGTGGGCAAATTTTACTACGTTGATGTTTCTGGCGAATATGAAGTAAGAATAAGCCACTAATTGACGGTATGTAAGGCATAAATTGAATTTGATGTTAGATACGATAGCCGAATTTTATGATGAGAACTGGCCGAAGCTGCAAGCGCAGAGGTCTAATAATGTTACACTACTCGAAAACAGTATAGTAATAGTAGAGGAACGAGCAAACTAAAAAAGAAAATGGACACAATTACAGCGCAAAGTACAGCCTTCGCGGGTCTAAGTTTTTACGACATTTTCGTAGGCGATAACGGCGCGGTCGTTTTGGTCGCCTCTATGCTCTTAGCTCTTTTTGGTAACCTCGCTAAAAAGTACAGAAGATTTATTAACGCCGTGAATAACGAAGCAGATTTTAGCCCGAAGTATTGGTTAACCGAAAATGCTTTTAGCATGGTAGCGGGCTTCTTTATTACATACACGGCGGTACGCCTGCTTAATGTAATTACGCCTATAATTCTTAATTTATCTATATTTAAAGAATACGTACCCGACACTTCGACTATGCAGGTAAGCGAAGTTTTAATAGTCGTATCTTTGATTATCGGTTATTATGTCGATAGATTAGAGCCGAAAATATCGTTAAAAAAACTAACAGGAAACAGGAAACAGGAAAGGTAGGGCTGAAATGATAAATGAATTTAACGAACTTATGCAGCAGATACAAATAGAGCAGACCCCTACGGGTAAGCTTCTTATAATACTCGATACCGTTGGGGTATCGCTTAGCGTTGGCTATTATGGTTTTAACATGGCAGAAAAAATAGACGCCTACGCCCCGCCTTTTATACTCGTATTAACCGTGCTTTCTTTGCTTTTAAGTATAGCGTATAAATCAGCTTACGAGTATCGGCAGTGCAGGAAAAGGAAAACCGAAAAAACAGCTATAGTAGACGCGATAAACGAAGCTGCTACAGCGAAGGTAGCAGAAATAGTAGCCGAAGCGGTAGCCGAAGCGATAGAAGCAGTAGAAGCTGAAAAAAAAGACGCATAAAAAATGGTTACGATACCCACTACACAGCAGTTATATACGGCTATTCTAAACGACTTAGAAGCCGAATTAGGCGTACAAACTTCGCCCGTGGGTCGCGTATTTATCGTAGCGTTAGCCGCAGTACAGGCAGCTAAGCTAAAGCTATTCTATTTAGCTATCGGCTTCTTACAAAAGAACATATTTGCAGATACCGCAGACCCCGAAGCGTTAGGCGGTACTTTGGAACGGTTCGGCAGGGTTAAACTTAACCGTAACCCGTTCGCCGCCACAGCAGGCGAGTACGCAGTAGACGTTACGGGTAGTGTAGGCGCGACAATACCCGCGCAGGCTACTTTTAAGTCTAACGACACTTCTTTAAACCCGTCTAAGCTATTCGTTTTAGACGTCGCAGTAACCTTAACTGCTACTACGCAGAGCATAACGCTACGGGCTTTAGAAGCAGGCTTAGACGCGAGCTTAGCTATAGCAGATACCTTAACCGTTACTTCGCCCGTAGCTCTATTGGATAGCGTCGGGACGGTAACATCGGTTACTACAGACCCGCAGGCGGCAGAAACTATAGAAGAGTACAGGGCGAAGGTAATAGAGGCTTACAGGTTAGAACCGCAGGGCGGCTCGCCGTCAGACTATAGGTTATGGGCAGGCGACGCGCAGGGCGTTAGACAGTCTTACGCGTACGCTACTACAGGGTTTACTAACGAAGTAGACTTATACGTAGAAGCTACCGACGCCGACAGCGTGCCCGTAGGTAGCGGTATACCTACTGCTACGATTATAGCAGCCGTAGAAGCGGTAATAGAATTAGACCCCGATACGAGCCGCCCGTTAGATGAACGAGGGCGCAGACCCGTACAGGTTATACCGAACGTTTTACCTATCATACCTAACCCTGTAGATATTACTATTACAGGGTTTACAGGCACGCCCGCAGAAGAGGCGGTAATAACTTCTGCCCTTACTACCTACGTAGACCGTATTAGACCCTTCGTAGCAGGCGCAGACGTATTAGCAGACGCTAACGACACTATTACGGCAAACGGCGTTATATTCACTATACAGGACGCAGTAGCAGGCGCGAATTTTACGAGCGTCGCGTTAGACGTTAACGCCACGCCTACGATTTTACAGCAGTTTTTATTAGGCGACATACCGAAGATTAACGCTATAGCTTTCGTCTAATGATTTTCGAAGACGAAATAAGAGCTTTAACGAAGCAGTTATACCCAAAGGGTAGAGCTTTTAAAATGCCTAATAACGGGACTTTAGACCGCGTTAACATGGCGTTAGCTATTACCGAAAGTAAAGCCTTCGAAGACGGCAGGGCTATACTTAGCTCTATTCTACCCGATAACCCCGACTTCGATACGCAGGACGCTACTTTATGGGAAATACGTTTAGGGCTAATAGTAAACCCTACGGTTAGCTTAGTAGACCGTAAGGCTGCTATAGTTCGTAAGATGAACCACCCAAGCGACATAAAAGCGCGGCAGCATTGGCGATACATAGAACGAAGTTTAAGGCTCGCTAATTTCGACGTATACGTACACGAAAATTTAGCGGGCGTAACGCCGCAGGACTACATTTTAGCGGGCGGGACGGTCGGGCAGTACGGCGACTTCGAATACGGACAGGTAGAGTACGGCGACGCCTCGCAGGACATTGTAAGTAACGCGCAGTACGGGCAGTTAGAATACGGACAGGGCGAGTACGGAGGTATTTCTTATACTAACGTCGTAGCTAATCATATAAACGCTAACTTAGACGCGACTTTTAATTATGGCACTAACTTTAGAAACGCCTTTTTTATTGGTGGTCAAACGTACGGCGGCTTCGCTAACGTAGACGCTAATAGGGAAGCCGAATTTAGGCAGTTAATACTAAAACTAAAACCGACAAATACAGTAGCTTTTATCTTCATAAATTACGTTTAAAATGATTGGTATAGAGAATTTTCCACAGATAACCCCGCCGACTTTAGAGTACCCTAGCGGCGATATTAAAAACGCGCCTTCGGGCACGCCTGTAAACGTTGTTACTAACGGCGACGTACAGCAGTTTTTTCGTAAACTTATGCGCGACGCGGGCTTAACCCCTAACGGTCTGCGCGATAATGAGGTAAACGGGTGGCAGGTTTTAGAAGCTTTGTATAAGGCGGGAAAACCTTACGACGTTTATACCGTACATCTACAGCAGTCGGGCGTTAACGCGCCTGTAGAACTTGATTTATACAGGAACGAGTTAAGCGGGGCTATAGTTTGGTCGCGTCAAGGGGTAGGGGCTTATTCGGGCGCGCTCGTAGGGGCGTTTCCTTTGGGCGCGGTATTCGTAGCTATTGGTACTACCTCTGTAGGTACGGCGAAAGTACTTTTAACGCGCTTCGATAACGACAACTTAATTATGTTTACTAATAACTTTTCGGGCACGGCTATTGACGGGTGGACAGCGCAGGTAGAAATTAGAGTTTACAGGTAGTAGAAATGCCTGTAGAGCTTAACATAAATTCTACAGACCTCGTTAAGTTTACTAACAGGCTCGAAGGGTTAAGCTCTACTGCTATGCCTAACGTCGTAAGACGAACGCTTAACGACACAGCTTTAGACGTTAAAAAAAGAACGTTACCGCAGCAGGCTAAACAGAGCTTTGAAGAGCGCGACAGCAGATTTTTTAAGAGGTTTAGCCGCGTAGATTTTGCGAAGGGTAACCAACTATCTAAGCTACAGGCTACGGTAGGTATGATGCAAGGCGCGAAGGGTAAGGACGCTATAGACAATTTAGAAAAGCAGGAAACGGGCGGCAGTATAGGCGGTCGCACGTACATACCCACAGACAAAGCGAGGGTAGGCGGTAGTAGAGGTAGAAAAGTAAGAGCTAAAAACAGACTGCAAAAAGTTAAGCATAGCGGCGCGAAGATTATAAAAACGTCCGACCAAAGCGGCGTAAGTTGGGCGCAGCGAGCTATTAAGGCTTCTGTATTAGCAGGGGTCGGCGGTTATGTAGAAGATTGGCGAAACGGTCGTGGCGGTTTAATTTGGCGAGTAGATAGCCTTAACAGGAACGGCGCAAAACGATTTACGCGTACCGATATTTTCTACATAAATAAGGGCGGTAGAATTAACGTAAAAGGAAAACATACAGCGCAGAAAGCCGCTACAGAAGCCTATAAAAAATTAGGTAGTACTTTCTTATTTTACGCCGAAAAACGATTAAAGCAAAGCTTAAAATGAGTTGGGTAGAAAAAGTAAAAACAGGACTTACGATTAAATGCGGCGACGGCAAAAGCTATACGCCTAACTACCTTAACCCGCAGAAGTCTAAAGAGTACAATATAGCAGAATTTAACTTTGACGGTATCGACGGTACTTTAGTTAAAAGGAAAGCCCCGCAGGGTCGTAAATACCCTGTAGAATTTTACTTTCAAGGCGAAGACCACTTAGACACTATAGAAGCTTTCGAGGCTTCGGCAGACGACCCGCGACCGTGGACATTAACGCACCCCTTATACGGCGAATTAAGAGTACAGCCCGCAGCTTTAAAATTTGACAATACGAAGCACGGTATAACAAAGGTTACGGGGGTCTTATTGGAAACTATAGACGCGGGTAGACCTACGGCGACCGTATCGCCCGTAGACGCTATCGTAGAAGCTAAGACAGTAGCCGACGAAGCTTCGGCAGCAGCTTACACGGCGAAAACCCCGACAGTAAGCGGGCTAACGCAGCTTTTAGGTAACGCGCAGGGCGCGTATGAGCAGGGCAAACAGTACGCGGGACAGGCAGGGGCAGCGTATGCTAACGCTATGTCTAAAGTAAATTCTACTATATCTACCGCGCAGGCCGCTTTAGGGTCGCCCGCTTTAGGTATTAGCACTGCTGTACGCGGGGTATCGCAAAGCATACAGTTTTTAACGAGTTTTCCAAATGATTTTATAGCGAATATTTCCGACCGTTACACAGCTTTAGGCGCGCAGTTTAGTAGATTAGGTAACCAACTAACCCCCGCTTCTATGAGTGTAGAAGCGAAGGGACAGTACGCGCTACAGGCGGGCACTATAGTAACGACTGCCGCTACTAATTCAGTAGTCGAAACAGTAATAGACGAAGAGGGTAACGAGGTAGTACAGCAGCACAGTTACGCGAGCGTTTTAGAGGCTTTGCAGTCTATCGAAATTATAACGAGCTTCTACGAAAGCTACGTAGCTAATATGGACTTACTACAGACGGAAAACGGGGGTAGTATAACAAGCTATATACCCGATATGGCAGCTATGCAGGCTATAGAAGAGGTCGTAAATTTAACGGTATCTAACCTGCTTAATATCGCCCTAAATTCACAGCAGGAACGGACGGTAATTTTAGAAGCCGATAGTAACGCGATAAACTTAACGCACAGGTTTTACGGTATGGACGCGGCAGATACGAATTTAATTCGGTTTATACAAACCAATAATTTAAGCCTTAACGAATACCTCTTAATTAGAAAAGGTACGGCTATCGTTTACTACGTATGATACTAAAAATAAATAACGAAAAATTCGGCTTCTTTAACGGGGTGGGGCTTACTATGCGGTACAATGCTATAGCTTCTAATTTTAGTTTCGTAGCCGACTTTAATTCGGACGACCCCGCACACAGAAGACTATTTAAACCCCTCGCATATAGCAAAATAGAAATAGAGCATAACGGCGAACTTTTGGTAACGGGTCGTAAGATAAATTCGGGCTTTCAATCTAACGCTAAACCTACCTTGTCTTCTATTAGTGGCTACTCGCTTACAGGCGTCTTAGAAGACTGTACAGTACCGCTATCTTCGTACCCTTTACAGTTTGACGGGTTAACCCTAAAACAGATAGCCGAAAAGCTTTTAGAGCCGTTCGATATAGCCTTAGTGGTAGACAGCGCGATAGCCTCAAAAGCTAACGAGGTAATAGATACGAGCGACGCAAAAACGACAGGCTCTATAAAAGACTACTTAGTACAATTAGCTACGACGAAGGCTGTAATAGTTTCGCATACGAAAAAAGGCGCGCTTTTCCTAACAGAAGCAAAAGCCAACAATAAACCTATAGCCGATTTGTCGGGCGCGCTCGAAAAGACCCTACAGGTAGACGGGCAAAAAATGCACAGTACGGTAGCTGTAATTAAAGAAGCCGATATTACGGGCGGTAACGCAGGCGAAGCCGAATTAGATAACCCGCTAATAAAGTCTTTTAGACCTGCTGTAGCCGTACAGTCGGACGGGACAGATAACGACACGGAATTAGCTACGAAAGCTAAATTAGCCGCCGAATTAAGGGCGATTAAGTTAACAATTAAATTAGACAGTTGGTTAGTTAACGATAAGGTTATTTTTCCTAATACAGTTATAAGTATTAAAGACCCTAATTTATTCTTATACGAAAAAACTAACTTCTTTGTAGAGGCGGTTACTTTAAGCGGAAATGAAAAGGCGCAGTTAGCTACTTTAGAATGTGTTTTACCCGAAGTCTATACGTATAAATTACCTAAAAACCTATTCAGCTAATGAACGTAGTAGAAGTAATATCTTCGACGCTAAAAGAGGGGCGAAGGCTCGTTAAGTTTCTGCGCTTCGGTAAGTCGGACGTTAAGGAAAATTACGAAGCTTCGCCGTTTGGTCTCGATAGTAACCCTGTAAAAAAGACTGTAGCCCTGTATACTACTACGTCTTCTAACGGGCAGTCTGCCATAATTGGTTACGTGCAAACAGGCAGAAAAGCCGCAGCAGGCGAATTTAGGACGTACGCCACAGACGCAGACGGCGCAGAAGTATTTTATACGTGGATAAAAAACGACGGCACGTACGAAATAGGCGGCGACGCAGATAACGCCGTTAGGTACTCGAAATTAGAAGACGCATTTAACGAGCTTAAAGCAGATTTTAACGCCCTCGTAACAGACTACAACGCGCATATTCACGCAACTACAGCGACCATATCGGCTACACCTACAGTCGGGGTTATTTCGCCCACTACGTCGCAGGGTTCGCCCTCTACCGCAGATATTACACCCGCAAAAGTGGACGAAGTAAAAATACTTTAGTACTTTCGTAAAATGTCTACAGTTACGTATAATTCAGAGTTTGACTACATAGAGGGCGCGACGTCCTTAAAAGCTCGTTTAACCCGTATACGAGCGATAAGCGCGCAGTTAGAAACTACGCTACTTAAAGCAGCCGTTACCGATAACATAGACGAATATTGGTTAGACGACGGGCAGACCAAAATCAAGACCATATACCGAAGCGTAGGGGCGATAACGAAGGGCTTAGAAGCCTTAGACGCATTCGAGCAAAGACTAATAAATAGGCTTACGGGTCGGGTAGTCCGATTAGTAGACGAAAAAAACTTTAGATAGATGGGCGTAGTAAGAGACTTACGACAGGGCTTCGTTAGCTTAGTTAACCGAACCTTCGCCGACGGCGAGGTAGTAGGCGTTAAAGACCCGTACGACGCAGTACAGGCGCGTATAAATAGCGGGCAGTTAATTAGCACGGGTAACGCGTGGTCGGTATCATACAACGGCGAAAAAAATAGCGGCGAGTTAGGGCAGATTATCGACTACAGACCGAACTACGCAGCTTTACGTATAAGGTCGTGGCAGAGCTATATAGAAAGCGAAATTACTAAGACGGTAATAGACCGTTACGTAACGTGGGTAGTAGGTACGGGGCTAAAGCTACAGGCTTCGCCGAATTTAACCGTATTAGAAACCGAAGACGTAAACGAGTTTACTAAAGAGGGGCGTAACGCCTTCGCTGTAGCTGTAGAAGCTCGCTTTAAAGTTTGGTCGGGCGCGCGTTTTTCTACTATGGCAGGAAACCACGCCCTAACCGAAGACGAAAAAGAAGTTTTAAAGGGCGCGTTATTAGGGGGCGATATGCTCGTTATTATGCGGCTCGTAAAAGGGCAGGTTAAAGTACAGGTTATCGACGGCGAACACGTAGTAACGCCTTTAGGTCGTAATGAAAGCTTAGACGTAGCTACGGGTAATCGTATTGTTAACGGGGTCGAAATAGATAAGAACGGTAAGCATATAGCGTACCACGTAAAAACGGCTGCGGGTAACCTGTTTAAAACAGAACGAGTAGAAGCCACAGGAAAAAAAACGCAGCAGCGTTTAGCTTTTATGGTCTACGGGTCTCGTTACCGCGTAGATAGCGTAAGGGGTATGCCTTTAGTTTCGGTCGTTTTAGAGACGCTTAAAAAGCTCGAAAGATACAAAGAAGCTACGGTAGGTAGCGCAGAAGAGCGCGCTAAAATTGTGTACCAAATTGTACACAATATCGAAAGCACAGGCGAAAGCCCACTACTTAAACGCCTCGCTACGGCTAACGACGTAGACGGCGGGGTAAATGGGCTACCCGTAGACATTAACGGCGATAAGTTGGCGCGTACCGTAGCGGTTAGTACCGATAAGCAAACGTTTAACATGGCGCAGGGGTCAGAATTGAAGTCGTTAGAAAGTAAGGTAGAAATTAACTTTAAAGACTTTTACGATAGTAATTTCGATATAATTTGTGCTGCTTTAGGTATACCGCCTAACGTAGCCCGTATGCTCTACGACGACAATTTTAGCGCGTCCCGTGCAGCTTTAAAAGATTGGGAAAACTCGTTAAGGGTTTTACGTGAAAAATTCAGTAAGCAGTTTAACGCGCCCGTTTACGAATTTTGGTTATGGGTGCAGGTTCTTAGCGGTAAAGTAATAGCTAAAGGCTATTTAAACGCTCTTATTAAGCGTAACGAAATGTCTGTAGCGGCTTTTAATTTGTCGCGCTGGATAGGCGCGCCCGTACCGCATATAGACCCGCTTAAAGAAGCAAAAGCAGAGCGCGAAAAATTAGGCTCTTTAGGTAAAGACGTACCGTTAACTACGGTAGAAAAAGCCACAGAAAGTTTAGGGACAGGCGAAGCAGACGAAAACTTTTTACGGTTCGCAGAAGAGTTAGCGCAGGCAGACGAATTGGGCTTAACAACACCCGAACCCCTACCACCCGTAGCGCCTGCTACAGAACCTAATACCACTACTAAGAAGCCCAAAAAAGAGGGTAGCGAAGATTAGTACTTTTTAGGCGCGGTTTTTTCTGCTTCGGTAGCTTCGCGTATTACCTCGTTAATTTTCAGGCGTAGTAAAGCTACGACGGTAGTACCTTTGTTAGAAGCGATATTGGCTAAAGTCTGTTTAGTCTCTACCCTAATATTTTTTAGTACTATTTGGTCTACCTGTATTTTATCTTTAGACATATCGCAAATGTAAAAAAAAGTATACATTTTTTGCGGGGTCTTTTTAATTTATTTTGCTTTGCCTGTAAGATGAAAGAAATACTTTTATACGGCGCGTTATTTATGTCTACTATAGTTAAGGCTATGGAAGACTTTAACAACGTAGGCAACGAAGACGTTACCGTACGTATAAATACCGAAGGCGGCAGCGTAGAGGGTACATGGGGGGCTATTACTAAGTTTTCAGAGTTAAAAGGCAAGAAGACCGTTAAAGTAGACGGCGGCGCGCATAGTATGGGCGCATTTTTCTTAGCTTATGCCGACTACGTAGAAGCCGCAGACTTTGCGCGCTTTACCCTTCATAGAGCAGCATACCCCGAATATATCGAGCAAAGCGAAACAGGTTTTACCGAAGAGCGTAGGGCTAATATTACAGCTATTAACAAAAGCCTACGGGCTGCGTTAGAAAGTAAGGTTACTGCTAAGAAATTTGCACAGGTAACAGGCGTTACGCTTAACGAGCTTTTTAGCCTCGATAACCGCATAGAAGTACAGTTAACAGCTAAAGAAGCTAAAGAAATAGGCTTAGTAGATAAGGTAGTTAAAATTACAGCAGCTAAGAGGGCAGAGCTTACAGCTTACGCCCACGGTATCGCCGCTAATTTTGTGCCCGACGAAGACGAAAACTTAAACACTAATAAAAACGATAAAATGACAATCGCAGAATTGAAGGAAAAAAGCCCCGAAGCATACGCGGCGGCTATCGCTATCGGCGTTAAAAAAGAATTAGAGCGCGCGAAGGCGTGGGCTGAATTTTCAGAAGTTGACGCCGCAGGCGTTAAAGCGGGTATCGCTTCGGGCGAACCAATTACGCAGGCTGAAATTATCGCCTTTACTCGTAAAGAATACGCAGCAGCGCAGACAGCAGCAGCAGAAGCAGAGGCAGCACCCGCTACCCCTACGGCAGAGGCTACGACTACGCCCGCAGCTACAGTAGTAGCGCAGGCGGCAGCAGCAGGAAAAACAGAAGCCGAAGCAACGGCAGAAGCTAAAGCTTTAGCCGATTTTATGGCAGAGGCTAAAGGCGCGTTAGGTCTTAAATCAGAAACCGTAAAAACCGTTTAAAATGTCAAATCAATTAACACAAAATTACAACACGGCGAAGATTTTCGTTTGGGACAATCGTTACCAAGTAGAAGCTATCGCTAATAGCGGTTACGCAGCCGTTACGCTCGAAAAAGGCACAGTTATGGCGAGGCTTACAGCTTCGGGTAAATTAGTACCCTTTATCGCTTCGGCTCTTTTGGACGGGTCGGCAGCACCTATAGGCGTTCTTACCGAAGAGCATACTATCGAGGCAGGCGACGAAATTAACGTTAACATTTGTATAGCAGGCGACGTAGTAGCCCCTATGCTTGTTTTCGCTAATGGTACGGACACGTTAGAGACCGTTATAACGTACCTAAACAAAAACGTTAAGGACGCATTACAAAGCCTATCCGTAGCTATTAAGCTTGTAGATAGTACAGAACTTTCAAATTTTGATAACCAATAAGCTATGAATATTTCAGCACTACAAGCGCGGGCGGCTTTCACACAGACCCGAATTGACGAATACAGCGAGCGAATTATGCCTACGGGCTTTCTACGTTCTTTTTTCCCGGACAAAGTAAGCGGCGGTAAGCTTCTATCTATCGAGGTAAGAAGAGGCACAGAAAAAGTAGCAGTAGACGTAGAACGTGGAACAGAGGGTAACCGAAATTCTGCGAGTAAGTCGACTATGAAAATCTTTCTACCGCCTTACTACCGCGAATATTTGGACGCTGTAGAGCTTGATATTTACGACAGACTTTTTACAGCCGACGGCGTAATTAGTGGGTCGGACTTCGCAGCCTTCGTTAGCGAGCTTAACGACGAAATGGCTATGCTACAGGCTAAAATAGAGCGAGCATACGAGCTACAATGCGCGCAGGTACTTACTACAGGTATCGTACAGCTAAAGCAGGGCACTAACATTAACTTTAAGCGTAAAGCTGCTTCTTTGGTAGACTTAGGGGCTGCGGGTTATTGGGACGTACTTACAGTAGACCCTGCTAAGTCTTTAGAAAACGGGGCGAACTTCTTACGTACGGTCGGAAAGTCGCAAGGCTCTACGATTAACGCTATTGTAGGGTCGGACGTTTTAAACGCTCTTCTTAACAATCCTGTTTTTCAAAAGAAAGCAGACCTTAGAAGGGTAGATTTAGGCGAAATTAGTATGCCACAGCGCGAAAGCACAGGGGCTTCGCTTCACGGACAGCTTAGCGCAGGTTCTTACAAATTCAATATTTGGACGTACCCCGAATTTTACGACGACGCGGCAGGTAATAGCGTGCCGTACCTCGATACGAAAAACGTTATTTTGCTACCCGAAGCACCTAAGTTTAAATTAGGCTTCGCAGCAGTACCGCAGTTAGTTACTACGGGTGGGGCGGTTAACACTAAAGGCGCGTACGTCTTTAACGATTATATCGACCAACAAAAAAGCGCGCATATCTTCGATATTAAGAGCGCAGGGGTAGCTATTCCTACGGCTGTAGACCAAATTTACACCTTTAAAGCCCTCGCATAATGTCGGCGGCTTATAAGGTTATCTCTCTATCTTTGGGCGGGCTTAAAAATAAAGTCTTTAAAAAAGGCGATACGGTAACGCAGGCGCAGTTAGACGCGCCGTGCGCTACCTTAGTCGCAGGCAGCTTTATAGAGCCTATAGAAGCTTCTATACCTGCACCTGCTGCACCTGTAGCAAAAAAGGTAGAAGAGCCTGTAGCGGCTAAGCCTGCACCTGTAGAAGAGCCGAAATCAGAACCTTCGTTAGCAGCAGCAGCAGCAGCAGCGGCCGAAGTAGACGAAGACGAAGTTTCGATACCTGCTTACAGCGACGTTAGCGTAGCCGACATTAAGGCAGAGCTAACTAAAAAAGGCGTTAGCTTCAGGGTTAAAGACACTAAAAAAGCTTTATACGCTCTGCTTAAAAAAGCGTAAATAACTTTCTTAATTTGTTTATTAAAGCGGGCGTAAGTATATTGCGCCCGCTTTCATATTTAAGCTATGAACCTAATAGACGCCGCGCGCCGCGACATTCACGACATTACCACTAACGAAGATACGGGCTTTGCCGTATTTTTTGTTATGTACCTAAGTAGCGGGACGGTAAGCCCTCAAATTAAAGGTACTTCGGCGCGGCATTTTATGGCTTTCAATACGGACGGCGTAAAGGTGTCTTCTTTAAACGCTCACGTTAGCGTAACCGAACAGGCTTTAATTATGGGCGGCATTACCGTAAGAGACGGTAATAACGACGTAGTTTTATTAGGTAAGCGCGTAAATGTTACAGACCGTGGGGGTATTAACCGCGACTACGTGGTAGTAGAGCAGTACCCTAACGACGGTTTAGGCTTTATAACGCTAATATTAGGCAGCGCAGCAGAGTATACAGCAGCTACAGGTAACGAGCCTGTAGACCCGCCGCTAAACGCTAACGAAACGTAGGAACTATGCCCGCACTAATAACTACTACAATACCCCCGCAGAGCTTCGAAGTAGTACGCGACCGTATAGCGGCTATTTTGGCTGTAGAAATGCAGAACCAAATAGACCTGCTAAACGAGCTTACAGTAGTAAAAGTTTTTACAGAACGGTACGCAAAGGTAGACGCTACAGAATGCCCGTGCATTATCGTTTCTTTAGAGCGCGGCGACTATGCAAACCAAGACCCGACCGTAGTACAGGGTAACTACGTTTTCAATATAGACCTTTTCGTAAAAGCTAACACTAAATTTAACGCTAATAGCGAAGTAGTAATACGGGCAGACGAAGCGGGTATTAAAGCGTTAGATACTTGGTTAGGGTGGGTTAGGTCTATAATTCAAAACGGACACTACTACAGGCTACAGCTACCCGCAGGCTTTATAGCGTCCCGACAGATACTTAGCGTACAGAACGCGACCCCAAAAGAAGAGCAGGACGTTAACGCCGTCGTTATGGGTAGGGCTACTTTAGCGGTATCTATGGCAGAGCATAACGGCGCGGTAGAAGCTCTACCTATAGGCGACTACGAAACACAGGTTAAAATAGATACGAGCGACGTAGGCTACGTATTCACTAAGAAACCTTAATTACTTTTTTTTCTTTAAAAGTGTTGCGTATTCAAAATATTTATATATTTGCAATAAGATTTTAAACCATGATAGAAAAAGGCATACATTGGAAAAGCTTAACGAACCCTAAGTACTTAGGGGCGCACGTTCTAATAGAGTTAGGTACGGACTTAGACGTAACTATTACCGACGTTAATAAGGAAATAATAACCTTAGACGAAGGTAAAAAAGAAGAGCATACTATAGCTACACTTAAAGACCAAAAACCGTGGATATTAAACACGATTAACCGAAAAGTTATTAGTAAGGTTTTAGGGTCGCCCGAACCTTACGAGTGGGTCGGCAAAACCGTTACTATATACGCCGCTAAAATTAGAGCTTTCGGCGAAAATATGGACGCTATACGGGTAAGACCAACAGCACCCGAACAAATAGCCACGAAGCCTAATTTAAACCCCGACCACGAAAATTGGAAAGGTTGGGCAGAAGCTATACAGGCGGGTACGTCTTCTATAGAAGCTGTACGCGAACATTACGAACTAACAGAAGCTAACGCTATACTAATCGTAAAGAAATGATTTTAAAACCGTTTAAATGTCGCTGTAGCGGTATTGGGTCTATTATGACTAACCCGCGCAGTAAAAGCGATAAGGGGCTTTCGGCTACCTGTATAGCTTTCTTAGAAGATTGGGCGAAGCAGCAGCTATACGGCCGCCGTAAAGAATTTAAGTCGAAGTACACGGACAAAGGAAACTACAAAGAAGACAACGCTATAGTATTCGCTAAGCAGGTCTACAATTGGGCGGCAGATACCGTTAAAAACGAAGAGTACTTCGAAGACGACTTTTTTACAGGTACGCCCGACATAATCTTAACCGAAAGCGTAGAAGACATTAAAAACGCGTGGGACGCTTTTACGTTTCCACTTTTCGAAACCGAAATACCCTCGAAAATGAAGGGCTACGATTGGCAGGGGCGGGGTTATATGCAGCTTACGGGTCGTAAAAAATTCGGCTTAGTTTACTGCTTAATGGACGCCCCCGAAAACCTAATAGAAAAAGCTGCTTACTACAAGCAAAAAGACTTAGGGTTAGAGGAGTTGCCCGTAGAGCTTTACGAAGAGGTTAAGGCTTTTATGAGCTACGAAGACTTAGCACCCGTGCTACGTACTAACCGCTTCGAAATTACCGCCGACCCTATAAAGGTCGCAGCTATGCAGACCCGCGTATTAGAGTGCAGGGCGTACATAGCTAAAAATATTCAACCGAAATTTGTAAATCTGCAAAATAAATTAGCATGAAAGTAGAAAACAACGTAATACCCGCGTACGGTAAAATTACCGTACCGCAGATTAAAGCCGAATTAGGTACGCTTAGCGTAGACTTTTCGGAACTAAAAGGAAAGCAGGCACTATACGACGCCTTAAAAGAGGCTTTAGAAGCCCCTGTAGAGCCTAAAGCACCCGCAAAGGTAGAAGAGCCTAAAACAGAAGCTAAAGAGGTCGCTACAGCCGACGTAATACCTACGAGCTTCGTAGAACTAATAGCTACGTCCGAAATGAATACGGCGAAGGCAGAAAAGATAGCGAAGAGCTACGCACCTATTATGGCTTTAATCGAAGCTGAAAAGCTAAAGCTAATAGGGTTAGACCCTAAGAAGCCCGAAGACGTAGAAATAGCTAAAGGCGTTAGAATTGGGCTTCGTACCGTTTGCGGCGACTTGAAAAGGAAAAAAGACAAAGACAAGGCGAGCGTTAAAATAATGGGCGACTTTGTGCAGGGTCTTTATAACACTACAGAAGCAGAAGCCCGCGCAGTACAGGCAGACGCAGAAAAAACGGAAAAAGCCGAAGAGTTAGCGGCGGCGGCAGTAGTGGCAGAATTGAACGCAGAACGAGCCGCAGAGGTCGCTAAGTATCATAACGAAGTTATACCGAATTTAGGGGTTATGCAGCAGGTCGTTTACGACGGTCTATTAGCAGGTCTAAAGCTGCAAAGCGAAACCGCGAAAGTAGACGCAGCCAAAGAAGCGGAAGCCGCCGCAGAAGCCGCTAAAGTAGCCGAAGAGGCACGGGCAGCAGCCTTACTAAAAGCACAGACCGAAGCGGCAGAAGCTAAAGCCCACGCCGACACGCTCGCAGAAGAGCTTAGAGTTAAAGAGGTCGCAGAAAAAGCCGCCGCCGATAAGGTCTTAGCGGCAGACGCAGCGCAGGCAGCAGAAGTAGCAGCCTTAGAAGCTCTTAGCGATAAGGAAAAGATAGCGAAGTGGGTAGTCGACTTAAAGTTACCTTCGCCGCCTGTACAGTCTGCCTTAACAGGCGACATAGCTTTAAAATTTGCAGGCTTTAAAAAGTGGGCGGAATTAAGCGTAAAAAATAGTAAATAAATCAGTAATAATAATAACAAAAAAAGTAAAAAAATGCAGTACGAATTAAAAGGAAAAGTACATTTTATCGGGGTTTTAGAGCAAATTACCGACAGCTTCGCGAAGCGCGTAATAGTAATAGAGACAGAGGGCGAATACCCACAGACCGTACCTTTTGAATTTCATAACGCTAATACGGGTAAAGTAGACGCCGTAAAAGTTGGGCAGTTAGCTACCGTCCATTTTAACCTACGCGGTAACGCGTCTAAGACAGACGCGACGCGCTTTTTTGCTAACCTACAGGGCTGGAAAATAGAGGCCGAAGTAGTAGCCGCGCCTGCGCCTATACCTGCACCTGCTGCACCTGCTGCCGCGCCCGTCGCTGCTGCGCCCGTCGCTGCCGCGCCCGTCGCTGCTGCGCCTGTAGCTGCCGCGCCGTCTATCGACGATATAGGCGAGGACGATTTGCCTTTTTAAAATCTTTTACCTATACTACGCGAAGAGGTCGGCATATGTCGGCCTTTTTTCGTTTATAGTGGGACATTTGGGCGGCGAAATGTCCCACTTCATACCCCAAATGTCCCGCATGTTTATAGTGGTAGTAAGGGTTTCGGGGTTTTTTAGGTGGGACATTGTCCCACTTGTATAATTAATAAAATATAGTATAGGTGGTTTCTGAAAGTCTAAAAAATAAAATGTCGCAGCTACATACACTACTAAAAAAATACAACTAACTAAAAAACAGTTGGTTACGCATATCTCGCTGCGACAATTTGTTACGATTAGTGGGACATTTCAAACCTTAATCGTTCTTACTGGTGGGACATTTAAAATGTCCCAATAAAAATGTTACATTTGCTAAAACGTTTATATAAATTAAGGTTATGGCTTTTGTTAAGCAGAAAAATAAGGGTTGTGTATACTTCTTTAAGCAAAATAATAGCACAGCCATTAAGATAGGTCTAACTACAAGCCCGACCCCTACGCAAAGGTTTAACGACCTGCTTACTTTTTCACCATACGGCGCGGAAATCGTAGGTATAATCAGCACGTTTAACCCGCGAAAAATTGAAAGTGAACTGCATACGAAATTTAGTAAATACAGGTTACGCGGCGAATGGTTCGAAATAAACAAAGACGATGTTAATAGCTGCATATCCGCATTTAAAGGAACAGAAGACGCCCCTATAGTTTTTAGTGAAAAGAGAACGTCTAAAAAAAGAATAGACAACACTAAAGCGATAGTAGAGGCCTACAAAAAAGACAGTGGCTTTAACAGGTCGGCGTTAGCTTTAGAGCTGGGTATTAGTAGGCAGACAATATTTAGAGTTTTAATAAAAAAGTAAATATTTTGCATATCGTAAAGTATTTATACATTTGCAAAAGCTTTAAATTAGTCTAAGGGCGAATTAGTAAACAACGAACTACAAAAGACATTTTTATAGGTATGCAGATTAGAGGGATAAAAAACGTTTCGCTTATCGTTGGGTTTTCGTTTCGTAAGTTGACTGCTTACGCCTCTTTTTTGCAGCCTTAACAAACAACGAAATATGAATACAAACGCCTTAAAATTTGACGACGGTAAAAGACTGCTAAACGCGGGTTTTTCTATTATGGTCGTAGACGAAGATAAAAAGCCCTTATTATCTTGGAAGGGGCTACAGCAGCAGGCGTGGACAGAAGCAGAGTTAGCAGAACAATTAAAGCGGGCTAACGTTTGGCGGTACGGTCTCTTAACAGGTTATAACGGTCTCTTCTGCATAGACGTAGACTTAAAAGTATTTCCACGGGTAGACGACCGCGAACCGTTTTTCGAAGAGTTTATAAGCTTCATTCGGGACAACGTAGACAGCTTCGACAAAAAGGTAGCTATATACAAAACGGCTAACTTCGGTTACCACTTAGTCTACAGGGCAGATACCGACGTAGGCAACGTAAAATTAGCTAAGCTAAAGGGGCACGACCAATACGTATTAGAAACACGGGGCGTAGGTGGTTATATTGTAGTCTACGACGACTGCACTAATAAAATGAGCTATACGCAGGTGCAGAAGCTTACAACCGAAGAGCATACTATAATTTTAGAGATATGCAAATTTTTTAATGAACCTACAGAAAGTATACCCGTAGCAGAGCCTAAAAAGTTTACGCAAAATATAGAGGGGTCGGGGGTATCTCCGTGGGTAGATTTTAATAATAGAAATACAGTCTTCGACGTAGCGGGCGAAGAGTTCGAAGTAGTACGTACGATACCTTCGCGGTACATCATAAAACGACACGGCAGTAAGGCAGCGCATAGCGGTTATGTATACCGCGATACGGGGTGCTTATTTCTATTCAGTACGGGCACGGCTTACCCTAACGAAAAGCTATTAAGCCCTTACGCTCTTTACACTTACAAAAACCACGGCGGCGACTTTTCGGCTTCTGCGAAGTCCCTATACGAACAGGGCTACGGCGACCGCATAGCCCCGAAGCCTATAGAGACCGTACCGCCGCCTATAGCTATAGACCCGTCTAAGCTTACGTTTCCGATAGGCATTTTTCCTAACGGTATACAGCAGTACATTTTAGAATGTAATAGAACCTTAGATAGCTCTGTAGATTATATGGGCGTCTCTATGATTTGGCTACTATCGGTTATTGTGGGTAACGCCGTAAAAGTGCAGGTTAAAGCGGGGTGGTTAGAAAGTTGTATAGTTTGGATAAGTTGCGTAGGTAAGGCGGGTTTAGGTAAAACCCCTTCGGTAGACAATATAGTACGACCTCTACAGAAGATAAACAGCCGCGAAATTAAAGACCATGTTAGAAAGTTCGCGCAGTACAAAGCTTACGAAGCTTTAGACGTAAAAGAAAAGAAAAATACGCCCGAAATTCGCGAACCGAAAAAGAAGCAGTTTATAGTTAACGACGTTACTATAGAAGCCCTCGTAGAACTTCACGAAGAGAACCCTAACGCCGTCGGGGTCTTTAAAGATGAATTAGCGGGATGGATTAAAGATATGAATAAATACAGGGCGGGTAGCGATTTAGAATTTTGGCTTTCGTCGTGGTCTAATAAGCCCGTAACCCTTAACCGTAAGACCGTTAAAAATACTTACGTAGAAAGCCCTATTATACCCGTCTTAGGTGGTATACAGCCCGCTATTTTAAGTGGTCTATTTACGGCAGAAAACAAAGAAAACGGCTTCGTAGACCGTATGTTAATCTGCTACCCCGACCTGTTAGTAGAGCCGTACAACGAAAACGAAATAAGCGAAGACCTTTTAAAATGGTATAGCGACTACGTTTTAGCTATGTATAGCGACGTTAAAAACAAAATTATACACTTAGACGAAGACGGGCAGGTAAAGCCGCATACGGTAACTATGAGCTTAGACGCTAAAAAAGAGTGGGCACGCATTTTTAACGGTATTACCGAAACCCAAAATAACGACGACGAAAACGAGTATATGAAGTCTATGTTACCTAAGCAAAAGAGTTATATACCACGCTTCGCCCTGCTTCTAAACGCCTTAGATAACTACGATAAAGGGCTACCGATTTTGTCGCCTATTTCTAAGTCTTCAATACTTAAAGCCGAAAAGCTTTCTACCTATTTCGTTAGCATGGCTAAGAAGTTAAAAATAGATATTGTACACGTTAATAAGCTAAAGCATATAGCGAGCGAAACAGGGTACAAGTCTAACGAGTTCGATAAATTTTCGGCTATGCTTCTTTTAGAGCCTAATACTAATCTAAGCGAGGCAGCAGAAATTCTTAACGTAAGCCGTAAAACCTTAACCCGTTGGAAAACCAAAATAAGCGACAATGCAGCAAAGTAAAATAGAATTAAGACCGTACCAAGACGAAAGCGTATTAGACCTTAGAACGGGCTTTAAAACGGCTCTACGGCAGGTTCTTTGTCTGCCTACAGGGGCGGGTAAAACCGTGGTTTTTTCCGAAATAGTAAAGTTAGCTGCTCTGCGGGGTACGCGCTGCTTAGTGGTTACCGACCGTATAGAGCTATTTAAGCAGACGTTTAAAGCTCTAAGTAAGGTAGGTGTAGAACCGCAGATTATAAACGCCGATAAGCGGGACGAAGTAGACCCGTGGGCGGTCGTTTCTGTAGCTATGGTAGAGACTGTAAAGCGCAGAATAGTTAGCCGTAAAATCAGGCTCTACCCCGAACTAATAATTATAGACGAAGCGCATAAAAGAAACTTCGACGCTATCTTAGATATGTTCCCCGATGCTCGCGTTATCGGGGCTACGGCTACGCCTATCGGGCAGCACTTTTACAAGTATTACGACAGTATCGTAGCTAACGTGGATATACCCGAACTAATCGAAAACGGCTTCTTAGTACCGTGCGAAGCCTACCAAATGGAAGAAGATTTAAGCGACCTTAAAACGAGGGCGGGCGAGTATACCCCGAACAGCTTAAACGACCATTATAACAAAAAGGGACTTTTCGACGGCGTTATTAAGAGCTATTTAGAAAAAGCAGCAGGGCTTAAAACCCTCGTTTTTAACGTCTCTATAGAGCATACTATAAATATGAATAACGCCTTTTTACAGGCGGGTATACACGCCGAATACATTACGAGTAAGACCCCGAAAGCAGAGCGCGAAGACATATTAAAACGCTTTACCGAAGGGCGTTTTACAGTACTGAATAACTGCGGTATTTTAACTACAGGTTACGACGAACCTTCGATAGAGTGCATAATACTAAACAGGGCTACGAAGTCGCTACCGTTATTTCTACAATGCGCGGGCAGAGGCAGTAGGCTTTACCCGAATAAAGAACGCTTTATACTGCTCGATTTTGGGTTAAATCATAATCAGCACGGGCTATGGTCTCAGCCTCGTAAGTGGGCTTTAGAACCACCTAAAAAGAAAAAAGAAGCAGCCGGCGTAGCACCCGTTAAAGAGTGCCCCGCGTGCGAAGCTTTAATTTTCGCTTCTGCTATGTCCTGTAATTTCTGCGGGTACGAATACCCCGTAGAGGCTAAGCCGTTACGCGAAGGCGTCTTAGTAGAGGTACTAAGCGGCGAAATAAGAGATTTAGCGGGCAAAAGAGTAAGCGAGCTTAGCTTAGAAGAGTTAGGTAATTTACAACGCTCTAAACGCTATTCGCATTACTACGTTTGGCGGGTGGTTAAATCGAGGGGCGAAGAGGCTATTAGAGACTATGCCCGACTTATGAGCTATTCGGTAGGGTGGGTTATACGGCAAAAAGAAGATTTAGAAAACTGCCACTTTGCAGACGTTCATATATGAAAAAGCTAACAGAATTACGCTTACAAAGCGACTGCTTCTTATGGCATTACAATACCTACCCCGAAGAGCGTAAGCGGCTCTTTATGGTACATAATACCCCGCGCCACAAAGTAGACGGCGCAGGGCTTCGGGCGGCAGGTATGATAGCAGGGGTAGCCGACCTGCAATACTTACGCCTAAATCGTCCGCCTTTGTTTATAGAAATGAAGTTACCGAAGCAGAAGCAGAAGCCGAAGCAGATAATATGGCAGGCCGTAGCAGAAGCTACAGGGGCTATATATGTCGTTTGCGACAATTTAGAAGACTTTAAAGCACTAATCGAAGAGTATAGGAAAAATTAAAGTGGCTGATTTTCAGGCAGTTACGGCTTTTTTTAAATAAAAGTATTGCAGGTAAGAAAAAGGTTTATATATTTGTCGTAGTCAAACGAATTAATACAACGAAAAATGAAACTTACAGCAACAGAGTACCAAATTTGGGCAGGCATTAAAAAAGAAAACGGTTATATATCTATGGCAGATATGCGTACTAATGGCGTAGGCACAGACCTACAGAA
>Ga0075117_1000533_pt1 | contig 25858 bp, 40 predicted proteins | sample AntAceMetag02UKJ_FD_69789 | JGI IMG/M metagenome (GOLD analysis project Ga0075117, IMG submission 69789) | Saline lake microbial communities from Ace Lake, Antarctica - Antarctic Ace Lake Metagenome 02UKJ | ecosystem: Environmental > Aquatic > Non-marine Saline and Alkaline > Saline | place... | reverse complement strand
ATATAGTATACTAAGTATATAACTATAAGAACTATCTATAGTACCGGCTATATAGTATACTAGATAGTACACTAAGTAGTATATATATATATATAACTATATAGTATTACTTAGTAACTATATAATATACTATGTAGTACCATCGTAGTATATACATAGAAATATACTTTTTAGTGTATCCGAAGGGGCGAAATCTGACTGCTGAGGGGCGAAATAATACCCCGGGAGATAAACTACCGAGGCACGTATTTACAGGGATATGAGAACTGTTTATTTATCTGTTGTTTACAGTTAACAGGTTAGCTTAAATCACTGCATAATTCCTCTAACTGTTCGGCTGGCAAGGAGCGTAACTCCTCCTCTGAGTAGTAAGCACATAGCTTGTTAACCAAGTCTGCATTTGAACTATCTTCTAACATTGTAATGACGTTTAACATTGTACTATTCCTTGTAGTTGTTATAAAATAACCTTTCTTAGTGATGATTCCTATGAAAGGATGGTGTCTAGATGATCGGATAGTATAAGCTCCAGGATAGACTCGTCGAGGGGCTCAAAGTACCTGCCGTGTACGTCGTAGTAGTTACCGTCATTTGTCTCTGTAAGCGAGCCATTTGCTAGTAGTCTTTCTACGAGTACTTCAGCTTCCTGGTTGGTTAGGTTTCTCATGACTAGTTACTCCTGGTATTTGTTAGCTCATACTTTATGTTAGCAAGGTATATTACGGTTGTCAAGAATTATGTTACTATAAATATACCTAAGTTGACCACGGCCACATACACAATTCCTGCTGCAGCCACCATAGCCACGATTGTAATTATTTCTTGTATAATTTCTTTCATATTAGTATCCCTTATCGCGCCAATAGTTCTACAAAACAGATTCCCCAGAATATTACTAGTAGTAGGGCTCCGTTACTTACTAGGTAGTTTTTAAAGTGTTTCATTAGCTCTAACATTTTCTTTCTCCTTGTGTCGGGAACCATCTCCCTATACTTAATAGTAGCACACCAATAGTTAATAAACCGTTAACAAAATTAAACTTTTCCTTCTAGTGCATATTCAGTCCAGACTTGTAGCGTATCCCGGAAATCCTTAGTCATATTTTCAGCGTCCAGGAGCAGGTTGTGTAGGTTCTCTTGCCCTATACTATCTAAAGCACCGTCCGAGTGATGTAGGAACGGTTTAACGCGGTAATGGCCCGCATCTATTAGAGCATCAACACCAGCTTCTACAGTTTTACTGGTACCGTCCATCAGAATATGGATAATCGGACCTAGCCAACTGATTTGCCACCAACTAGCCACATCATTACCATCATAAATAACATCCTTACTCCCAGTACTCAGGGATAATATACGTATGTCCTTACGGTTAATGGCTGGATAGAGGTCTAGAGCATATACGATGGCCTCCATACTAGGATTGTTTGCGAATACGCCACCGTCCAGGAAGGAATGGTGATATTTAATGCTAGGAGCTTCCTTCACGTGCGATTCGACCATATGAGGAGCGAAGTACGTCGGGGCTGCACTGGTAGCGGAGGCAGCATGTGCCATCGACATCTCAAGGCGGTCCATTAATAGTATATCATCAGGCCAATGAGAGCATAAACGGTACGTAAGGTCTCTAGAGATGTCATATGCCGTCACTAGAGTGGGTATTTTAGCAGCGCTGAGTGGCGTCGTACCGAAAACCTTCTTTAGGACCTTGTATTTGGAATCGGCATCATATTTAGGACCTCTAGGCCACCAATTACGTTGAAACATCTCGTTAGCGTCTTCTAAGTAGATATCCATCACTTCTTGGGCTGTAAATTTAGATAATCCTAGAGCGATAATCCCCCCAGTAGAAGTCCCGGTGACTACATCAAAAATCTCATGACATCTCTTACCAGAGGCCTTCTCTAACTGGATGAGGAAGAATAGTGGAATGAGACCTCTGATTCCTCCCCCATCTATAGATAATACTTTTATTGGACGCTTCATTTGAGGTTTCTCCACATTCCATATAATAATATACACCAGGCTAGGAGGAGGACACCGCCAATGACAGGTGCTCCAAGGGACAAAATGTTATTAAAAAGATCTACGGCAATAAATTCTCCGATTATTTCTATTTCATGATCCATTATTTTTACTCCTTGTACGTTGTTGTAAATGTCCCCTAAGGTAGATTCTACCCTAGAGGACGATTAGGTCTATCAGTGGTCCCTTCTAGGGCTTAATTAGACCCAAATAACTCTAGTATAGTAGTGAAAACTTCTTCAACCAGTTGCTCATCATCTTGATTGTTATTAAACCGCACAACTTCGTTTATACCTTGGTAGTTTAGAATATTATTATATTCCCTTGTTTCTAGATCTAGCATCCTAAAATCTTTTAGCATACCCACGTTTAGAAAGTTCTGTTCGTTATCCTCTATAAACATGCCTCCTCGTAATGAACGTTCTGTCTGTCCTGTCTCACTCATCAGTAGTCGGTAGATGATCATATTGAAGTTCATAATATCATTACGGATCTCTGTAGCTATCTTGTAGTTAAGAGGTCCTTTGTAGGATGTCTGCATACTATGGAATAGGACTAAGGCACCTTTACCGGATACCCGAACATCCCCGAGGGCGTATAATACTGCGCCGGCTGAGAAAGCTATCCCGTCGTTCACTGTGACGATGACACCTCCATAGGATTGAGCAACAGTCGTGAACTCTAGGAGCTCTCCTGCACTACCTCCCGGTGTGTTGATGTGTATCACTAGAGGAGCTGTGTTACCTTCCCGGTTCATCTTCTCTAGTTCGCGAGTAGCTTTTAATAGGGAACCAGGTACAATAGCTCCGAAGACGTTGATTTCGTAATATACGTCGCCCCTCACGTCTGTTTTTATCTCGATGATGCTATCAGCAATCGATGCCCAGGGACTTAGTCCGGCAGTAAGTGTCCGGTCCGTCGGGGCCTCTAAGATCATATCACCAGTCACTTTAGGAATATTATTAGATTTATCTTGTCCGGTTAAATGTCCGGTTACAAGAGCGAAGAATAGGAAGACACCAATCACGGTGGCTAGCATCATTAGTATGGGATGGTTCTGTTTAAAGTTTATCATGTCATTTCTCCTTATAGTTTAATTATATAATAAACAAGGTGGTAAGTCAAGGATTATCTACACTCCGTGTCATATTTCGACACATGAGCTGAATAATACCTGTAATCGGCTCATAAATGCGGCGAATACCGGGTCTAATCCCCGCAAAGTAGTAAGCCCATCGACATATCAGAGGGCGCCCCAAGTATATATTATATATATTATTATATATCTTATAGGTTATATATATACTATTACATATTTTATATATACATCGATGGCCTAAATAGTCCCTAACGGTATCTTATACCAGATATATACTACATCTTAGACTAAATAGTACCTTTAGGGAGTATATCTATAGTTAAGTATACTTTCCTTTTAAGTCATAGTATACTAAATAGTAAGCTATAGTTATCTATAGTATAGGTTTTTTTCTTTTTAAGATATAGTCTACTAGATAGTATACTATGTAGTGTATCTATAGTAAGAAGATAGATACCATGTATGAGTCCACTTGTCAAGAAAAAAGATAATAAATTAATTTAATTATGTTAACCATTTGTTAACTATTGACATGCTATTCTGGAACTAAGGAAAGAGATAACAACCAAAGGAGAATAAAATGTTTAACGTAATATTTATTTCAGTAGCAAGTGTATCGCTAGTAATAATAATACTTGCAATTACACTAAATACCGTGCTAAGCTTAATTATAGTCTAAGGGAGAGAGACAGATGAACAGAATAGTAGAAGACCTAAAAAGAGCAATGAGAGAACTAGAAGAAGACGAAGAGAAGTTTGAAAACGACTGGGCCGTGCAAAAACTAAATGAGGAGATCAAAAATGAATACCGCGATACTGATAATGTTCATAATATCCTGCATCCTAGTAGGTTCCTTGGCGAAACAAGATAAAGGAGACGATGACGATGACACTCGATAAAATAATAGACGATATGATCCTGTACGCAGACCTAAGCTACGAGGATGATGAAGACCTAGTAAAAATGATTAACTACTACGTGATGGAGGTTTAAATGACTAATATGGATAGACTAGAGACGATCTACGGAGAGTTTAACAAAAGACTAATGGAGGAACTCAGTCTAGCGATACACGAAGGGGACTTCGAGCTAGTAGACGCACTGAGTGCTGTACATGATAACTTAACTGAAACTGTATACCATTATGTGGAGGGTACAAAATGAGAAACGTCATAGACTTCAACAGAATACAACTAGACCGAGCAATCGCTAACTGGAAAGAGACGGGGAAACTAGAATATAATACCAACAACAAAGCCCTAGTCGGGATGATCGAATCTTATTTTATGGTACTGAGCGACCTAAACGCCCCCCATGGAGGGTGCGGTGAAAAGTAACCTTGTCTCATTCAGAGCCCTCAAGATCGCAGACATACTGGTCAGGATGTTAGATGAGGTATTTGTACTAACAGATTACCTCACAACCGATTCCAAAGAGATACGGGTAAAGGTAAAATACCGGTCCACATCGACACGTCGCCGAGTTACGTACGAAGTTGTCTTAGACCTCGACACGTTAGATCTGGTGAAGGTAGAAATCTTTGAAATAAATAGAAAACTTCTGTTGACAGAGGAGGACTTAATATGTTAGTATATAATATGATGAAAATTTACATGTTCCTAGTTATAGCCTTTCTGCACACAGAGATGGTAATAGTGGACGCAGATAAGAGGGCCTCCAATGGGGTTAACAAAGTATTAACAAAATTTAAGACGGAAAATTACGATAGAATTTTAGAAACATTTATTCATAATAAACAAAGGAGCTAACATGAAAAAAGGATTAATACCACTAATCATACGTCTGGAAGGCTCTAAGAACCGCTTATATAAAGATCCTATCGGACTATATACTATTGGAGTAGGGCACTTAGTAATCAAGAATGATAAGAACTTAATCAAGGTCCTCGGAACCGATGATATTAGTAAACTACAAAGAATTAAAATGAAAGAGTCCCAGGTAGCCGAACTACTAAGTTTGGACCTAGAGATTTTTATAGAAGATGTTACAAAACGGGTTAAGACAGTAAAGAACTTAGAACAGCATCACTTAGATGCCCTCATAAGTCTTTCCTTTAACATAGGTAGAGGAGCTTTCAAAAGGTCTACACTACTTATGGAACTTCTAACAGACAAGCCTTTTAGCAAAGTCGCCCAACAATTCGTACGGTGGAATAAAGCCGGCGGCAGGGTATTACCAGGATTAGTCATCCGTAGAATAGTAGAGACTCATTTGTTCCTAGGTGCTAAGGAATTGATTCCCTCACTCACGAAAAAACTTAAAGCTAGGCACGAAGAAGAAGTGATAACACTATTGAAAACTTACTGGAGTAGCTAATATGGGAAATAACACAATGTACTGTAATAAATGCACTAAACGAATTATTCCATCAGCGGGATACTATCAAGATCACGCTAAGTTGACTATGTGTTGGAACTGTCTGTCAGGACATCACCCAGAACACCTAGACTTCGACTGCATCGTTTCTCCTTTATTAGACGAAGGTCCTTCCGGTCCAGAAGCCATGTACTACAGCGAGGCACAAGACCACTACAGAATGTCTGACGATTTGCTTGTTAACCTACACCAAATGTTAGGCAAGCCGGGACTAAAAGGAAAGTCAGGACCTAGTAGAGACGAAATGCAGCTTCTACCTATTGTCACTCCTGCTGAAGTAAACGAATTTCTAGGAGACTATGTGGTTGGTCAAGACCTGGCCCGTAAGACACTTTCAGTAGTCGTATCTAATCATAGAGCCATCTGCGAGTATAACCAAGATAGCCCAAAGAATAAGCTTAAGAAGAGTAACCTTCTGATTATGGGTCCCTCAGGAACCGGTAAGACCCTAATGATCGAGAAGGTCGCCGAGTTTCTTAATGTCCCTTACGTATCGACTTCCGCCACCGAATACACAGAGTCAGGATACGTTGGTAAAGATGTAGAGCAAGTTCTTCAGATGTTACTAGACAACGCCGGAGGCGACCATTCAATTGCTGAGAATGGGATCGTATTTATTGATGAGGTCGATAAGATTCTATCTGCGACTGATAAAAGCGGTAGAGATGTCAGTGGAGCCGGAGTTCAACACGCTCTACTACGCATGGTTGAAGGTGGTATCATTAACATAGCAGACCCCTCACTACGAGGACACGCAGGTCCAGGTAAGCCATTCGACACATCTAATGTATTATTTATCTTTGGCGGGGCTTTCACTAACCTACGCGAGTCTAAAGAGAAGGTTAAAGAACAACTAGGATTCACCGCAGTTGATAAGAAAGAAGTCTCCACACAGGTGACCTCTGACGATCTTATCCAAGCCGGACTCATCCGAGAGTTTGTAGGACGCGTACAACACATCGTAACTACAGAGACTCTAACTGATGAGAACCTACTAGATATCCTAACCGGGCCTAAAGACAACATTATTGCTCAACATGAGAAGCTGATGAAGTTCAAGAAATTAGGTAACATGGATCTTAGAGACCCTAAGTTCTTACAGAGCCTAGTTGAAGAAGCTAAGAAGATTGGGACTGGTGCCCGCGGACTAAAAGTGGTGCTAGAGCAGAAACTTCTTGACGTTTACTATGAAGGATGATATAATAAGATAAAGGAGTAAAAGACATGAATGATGAGATTCTTAATATAGATTCCGATGATATCCCAGAATTCCTGAGTAAGTCTGATCAGGAAGCTTATGTAGTTACTGATGTGCTCCAGGAAAAACTCTTGGAATACTACGGTATCATACAAGAGAAGAACCCCAGCATACCTTTTGCCTTCGTTATGGCATTGGATCTGATGGGGAAGACCCTAGATGTCGCTAAAGACACTGGGGAGTACAAGTCTATCATGCCTGAGGAGTCCAAGTCTATTAGGCCTGAAAGCTACGAGACCGTCAAGGAAGATATGCTTGAATTCATAAACGTGATGTTTGAGCATCATAACAAAACCGCTAATTGAAGGGAGACTAATATGAGTATAGGAAGAATAACAACACCAACCGGAGCCTCAGTGTTTGTTAAGGTGAATGAGCCTGACATGACATACGGTGCTCCAGGATCGTTCACAGCAACTATCTCGTTATCTGGAGACGCTGCTGATGAATTTACATTACTGATGTCCTCACACGTAAAGAACGCCTTACGTCAACTAAATAGTGAAGGCGCTGAGGTCACTAAAGAGACGCTCTCAATGCCTGTAAGGGTACAAGAGGATGGCTCAGTACATATCACAGCTCGTGTAAAGGCAGGCGGAACCAACCGCAAGACAGGTGAGGAGTTCTTTAACTCCGTATCCGTAGTCGATGTAGAGGGTGAAGATGCTACATCATTGTTGATTGGTAAGGGAAGCAAGATCAAGCTCTCCGCAGATGTCATTCCATACAACTTCAAAGACAAGATCGGGATTTCACTCCGTCTAAAGAGTATCCAGGTGGTCAAGTTAGTTGAAGTGGAAACTAAGGGCGCCAGTAAAAAATCAACGAACGTACCGTTTTAAGGAGGTGAAACAATGACGCCATATGGTCGCAAGAATAAGTATAATGCTAAAAAGACCATGTACGCCGGAAAGAAGTACGATTCTCGTAAAGAAGCAGAATATGCTAAGACGTTAGATGGAATGCTGGAAGAGGGAACAATCAAAGAGTGGCGTCGTCAAGAACGCTACCCTCTACCGGACATTAATTGGTTTGAAACCCACTCTAAACGATCTTGGTACTGTGCTGACTTCGTAGTCACTACCCACAATGGGTTAGAGCACGTAGTAGAGGTCAAAGGAATACTTACCGCCGAGAATAAAGTTAAGTATGCCTTCTGGAAGTACGTATATGAACGCCCGTTACATATAGTTTATACGACGGGGTTGGCTAAAATGAATACAGAGTGGTTGGAGTGCACGACATGCCCAAAAGCGAAAAAGGTAAAGAAGTAATATTCGAGGTAGGGTCACTGGAGTGGCTTGCAGCCCGTTCTAAGAATGTGACTGCTACAGAGGTAGCTAGTCTGTTTGGTCTTAATAAGTACAAGTCAGCTAATGCCTTAATCAAGGACAAGGTAGCCCCCAAGAAGATCTGGTCCCAACATATACGAAGGGGACGTATCCTAGAGCCAGCCGTACTACAGGCTTTACGTGAAGATATGGGATGGGATTCAGAGCTGTATGGTGGTACTGAAGGTGTTTCCTTTTATCAATACCCAGCCGCCAGGCTGTCCGCAACACCTGATGGTAAGCTGCTTAATGACAAGGGTAAGGTAACTGCCCTAATTGAGCTTAAGACAGCTAACAACGCTAGGATGGATGATTGGGACTATACTGTTCCTCCTCATTACGCCCTACAAGTACATGCTCAGATGATGTGTGTAGGAATCGATAAAGCTTACATAGCTTGTCTAGGTGCATTTGATCCATTCCCACTTATTGTTTACGAAATTGAGCACAATCAACGCATTGTAGATCTAATAACAAAGGTTGTTACTAAGTTCTGGGATGACTTTGAAAACAAAACACCTTTCGTAGTCGATAAAATGTTCAAGAAGGACATGACTGACTGGCTTCGCATAGGTTCCAAACGAGTCTACTAAAACCCCCTCCTAAGAAAATAATCCTTGACTTTCTCCTCTCCGTAAGGTATACTTATAGTAAGATACATAACAACCTTACAAGGGAGTGAGAGACTCAATGGATATATCCAAATATGAAAGAAGCGTTTTGAAGCTGTGGCGTTCTGTGCTTGAACAAGCTCGGAGAGACCTAATGTGGCGCCCCACAGTGATGAAGAACCAGAGTCTGTATAGGCTAAAATATAACGCTAAAGTCACCACTGAATGGTGGTTAGGTTCTGAGGACTTCTATGAAGTCTGTAGACATGCTGAAGTGGACCCTGCGGCAACTCTAAAAGAGTTTAAACGCTGTAGTATTTTATCTGAGTAGATAAATGTATACTATAGGTATACATTCAAGACATTATTTAAAATAAGTCATGGAGGCATAAATGATTTGGCACTATCAACTAATGAAATACCCGGTCACTCATGGGCCCAATGGACATCCGATAGAGAGTTACGGAATACACGAGTTCTACGTGTTTGAGAGTGGGGGCAATTCCTGGACCGACGAGACCGCAGAAGTTGTTGCTGAGAACCCTAAGGAACTGCGCAACATACTCCTACAAATGCTGATGGACCTAGACGCTAAAGGCATCAGAGACTATGACAGCGGAGAGCTGATCTAACACATACGGAGGACTTCAATATGGACGAGAGAGGTTACACAATACTTCTACAGAACCTATTAAATAGAGCTGTAGATATCGAGATTGCTAAAGGTAAGCCTGTAAGCATCCCAGCGGTTGAAAAGACCCTAGAGGATCTGAAGGATTTATTTCGCTCACAACTAGTAAAATACAAGGGAAGTTAACGATGAACAAGGCAACGCAAGTGCATTCAGTTTTAATACCTACCGATGAGGAATTCGGCGGTGTATCGCAACAGGTTGTGCTATTCCATGGTGAGGACTTCATCACTATTAAGGGATACGCTGCTACATGGGACATAGACCTACAGGGAGACCAAGTAGCCCGAGGTGCCTTCAAAGCCTCGTTGGCAGCAATGCTGGGAGCTAGATTAGCTGTACCGATGTTCGTCGATCACCAATACCAAGTTTGTGTAGGGGTATTTGAAATAGAACACATGTTAGAGGACGATAAAGGACTCTGGGTGGAGGGTAAGATTAATAGGCAGTTAGGTGTAAGCCCACTCATCTCCAAGCTACTCAGAGAGCGTGTTTTAATTGGTCTTTCATATGGCGGCCTGATTGATAACCTGGTTCATCTTAATGGTGTCAGAGTATTCACGGAGCTGACCCTTATGGAAATTAGTATTACAGCCGATCCACAGAACACTGATTCGTTGATCTCGGTGATTAGCGACTGAATCTAAACCCTGGGAGGGACATTAGATGTCAAGATTCTTACTAGATATTGAGGCCAATGGTCTCTTAATGGACGCCACCGTAGTGTGGTGTATCGTTTTAAGGGATATAGATAATGGAACAGTCCATACTTTCGGACCTGACGATATCCCAGCAGCTATCACAAAGATAAAACAAGCCAAAGAATTAATTGGTCATAACCTTTCCTTATACGATCTCCCTCTTTTACAACGGTTACATAAACTAGACTGGGAAGACTTCCTTGTTACAGATACCATGCTATGGTCTCGCTTACTACAGCCTGACCGTCTTGGTGGTCATAGCCTAGGAGCGTGGGGAGAGCGACTAGGTTACGCTAAAGGAGACTTCACAGACTTCTCAGAGTATACCGAAGAGATGTTACAATACTGTGTACAGGACGTAGAAGTTACCTCACACCTGTATTCCCGACTGCTCGGACAAGTAAAGAACTATAGTAACGCACTTGCAATCGAGCATAAATTTGCCTATATTATATCCCAACAAGTACTAAATGGGTTTAAACTTGATATAGGTTTCGCTAATGAACTACTTAACAAACTGGAGACTGAATATGATGGACTTTATACCCGCCTCACTGATGAACTACCTCAAAAACGCATCGAAACACATTTTAAAGGTGTTAAAAAAGGTGGAAGATTTATGGGCCTCACTGAAAGTGGCTATCAATACATTACTGAAAAGACTGAAGTAATAAAAGAAGCTAAATGGAAGTATATAGACCCAAACCCCCGTTCAAGAGCTCAAATAATAGAGTTCTTTCAACAGAAGTACAGTTGGCAGCCTGATCAGAAGACTGAAAAGGGCACCCCTATCATCAACGAGACTGTTCTAGAAGCTATGGACTATCCTGAAGCACAGAGTTTTAGTAGACTCTTCCGCTTAAACAAGCAAATAGCCATGATCGCTTCTAAGAACGGTTGGACTACTCAGCTACATGGCGAGAGAGTCCATGGAAGTGTGATCACAAATGGAGCAGTCACAGGACGAGCGACTCACTCGAAGCCTAACATGGCACAGATCGACTCCGATGAACGTATGAGAGCCTGTTGGATACCTAAAGAAGGTTGGGACCTTGTTAGTTGCGACGCCGATCAGTTAGAAGTCAGGGCCCTAGCCCACTTTACACATCCTTACGATCAGGGGGACCTAAAGCTGGTTATCCTGGAAGGTGACCTACACAGTCAGAACCAAGAGTATTGCGGGTTCAAGGATCGTAAGACTGCTAAGACCGCCCTCTACGCCTTTATATACGGGGCAGGTAATATAAAGTTAGGTACGATTGAAGCCTCGGAGAGTCCAAATGAATCCTATAAAGTCTACTCCCTTATTGCCAAAGGCAAGGAAGTCCGGAGCAACCTTAATAACTCAATGCATGGGCTCATTCAGCTATCTAAGATACTTAACCTGACATTAGGGGAACGTAACTACTTATTTGGTCTAGATGGGAGGCCTCTTTACATCCGTTCACAACACGCTGCACTAAATACCTTGCTTCAGTCAGCTGGAGCTGTTACAATGAAGATGTGTCTGATAGAGTTTTGGAGACTAGCAAAGGAGAATAATTATGTTCATGGTTTGGATTATGGCCTGGTGGCTAACGTGCACGACGAAATCGTCTTCGAAGCCCACAAGGACAAAGCGGAGGCAATAGGAAAACTAGTAAATGATGCTATGCAAGTAGTGGTAGAGAAATTAGACTTTAAGTGCCCACTGACAATGGGTTGTTCAATCGGCGCCGACTGGAGCCAAATACACTAAGGGGAAAGAGATGCCTTATATAACTAAAGAACTACGAGAGACTGTACTAGAAGTGGGGCCGACAGGCTCCGGCGAACTAAACTACGTACTAACTAGTGTTGTTAAGGACTATGTTAATACACATGGTCTCTGCTACAACTCTATTAACGATGTCTTAGGTGCCTTAGAAGGTGCCAAATTAGAGTTCTACAGAAGGGTAGCAGTACCTTATGAGAACAGTAAGTTAGCCTTAAATGGCGACGTATACAGCAAAGAGGGAGAATAACATGAGAATTTTAGTTCCGACAGTAATTGAAAAGACTTCAGCAGGCGAACGTTCTTACGATCTATACTCTAGATTATTAAAAGAACGCATCATCTTCCTAACCGGAGCGATTGACGACGACGTGGCTTCAATCATATGTGCACAGCTCCTATTCCTAGAGGCTGAGGATCCAGAGAAAGATGTACAACTTTACATCAACTCTCCTGGCGGGGCTGTAACAGCGGCTATGGCCATGTTAGATACTATGAACCATATTCGTCCTGATGTATCGACAATATGTATTGGTCAAGCGTGTTCCGCAGGATCACTGCTATTAACCTGTGGAGCCTCTGGTAAGAGATTCGCTCTTCCTAACTCTAGGATTATGATTCACCAACCACTAGGTGGAGCACAAGGCCAAGCAACCGATATTGAGATCCGAGCCAACGAAATCCTTCGTATGAAGAAGGACCTAAACGAGATCTATGCCAAGACTACCGGGCAGAAGATTGGGGCTATAAACAAGATCATGGAACGTGATACTTTCATGAGTCCAAAAAAAGCCTTGCAGTTCGGACTTATAGATGCTATAATAGAGAAGAAAGCGTAACAGGAGATACCATGACATTACATGAACTCGGAATAGAAGACAGAGATGAGCAAAAGTTTGCTACCCGCTGTCCAAAGTGTGCTGACACTCGTCAAAAAACAGCTACTAACTCCTTAATGGTTTATAAGGATGAAGATGGTACTCGCTATGAGTGCCTCCACCCTACTTGTGAGTGGTTTGAGAATAGGCAGTTTATTAAAGACGCCTCTGCAAGCCCTTCGAGCAGTAAGCCGGCTAAGATGGAATTTCAGATCCCGGTGCCCGACAGCGCCGGACCTCCTCCACTTAGTGCTAACGCCATTAAGTACGCTTACAGAAACGTTGAAGGGGAACTACTATATTACATTACACGTATAGACTCCCCGGAAGGTAAACGCTTCTTCCCAATGGCCTATACTACTACGGGTGAATGGGTAGCTAAACGACCTACTATTAAAGCACTGTACGGAGCGGAGTTACTAAAAGACACCTCCAAGCCAGTTATTATAGTAGAGGGCGAGAAAGCTAAAGACAAGGGACAGGAAACCTTTAACCAAGCCATCGTCATAAGTTGGCCTGGCGGAGCCGCTAACGTAAAGGGTGGTGACTGGGACCTACTAAAAGGTCGTAAGGTAATCATCTGGCCTGACAACGACGAAGCCGGACTGGTTGCTGCTAGACAGATCGCTGCTCTTATCCCTGGTGATATCAGTATCGTAGATCCATCAAGTCTACCAGCTAAAGCAGACCTAGGGGACGATCTAACTAAAGAACAAATAGTTGAAGTTTGGAATACTCAAGTACGTCACAACCGCCCAGAGATAAGCGGCGCCTACTCAGCTAAGGACATGCAGTTCAAACTATCCGAGATCAAGACGGGAGAGTCTCTTGGGTGGGCTAATATGAGACGCATGCGACTACCAGCCTCAGGGATGGTTGTTATTGAGGGACGTACAGGACACGGTAAGACAACGATGATGGCGAATATCTTAGCGAAGAAGATACAAGAAGGTAGGTCCCCTCTAGTGTTTTACTCATACGAGATGCCCGCTGAACGTATCTTACTTAAGACCGTGATGATTCTAGATGGGCGTCAGCTCGATGAGATCCCTCACGTTAACGAAGAGATGTTTAGGGAAGAATGTCTCACAGGTAAGAATAAGATCTATAACTCACTACTAGAGAAGTTAGGAAGCGATCTTTACATTACCGACGCTTACTTAGATATCGATCAGTTAATGGCTAACCTATCCTCTCCACATATGAGAGGCGCTATGGTGTTTGTCGATTATATTCAATACATCCCAGCGAAGAATAGTGCGACCAGCCGTTACCTAATCATTAAAGAGTTCGCAGATAAGATACAGAACGTATCGCATAAGAACAAGTTAGTTGTATTCGTCGGAGCTCAACTCACTCCAGGCGATAAACCAGAGATGGATTCACCTAGGGAAGGTAAAGACATTCACAACTCCGCCGAGCTGGTAATTAGAATTTGGAATAGGTCCCTGGGAGACACTATGGGGGTTACACGTAAGGATCTAGACGGGTTACCTGGTAACTGTGTTCTAGATATACGTAAGAATCGAAATGGGTTGTCAGGAGCGAAATATTGCTTCGACCTAGTAAATGGATGTTCTCTACAGGACATTAACGCTCAGGGAGCATTTTAATATGACAAAAGCAATAGAGAAGAAAGCTAAAATACTAGTTCTAGATATTGAAACGAGTTATAGCGTAGTCGCTACCTTTGGGATCTGGAACGTCAATATACCGATTGACAGTATCTTAGACGAATGGTACATCATTTGTGCCGCTTGGAAGTGGTTAGACGATGATGAAGTCCATACCTCGAGTATTCTAGACTGTCCAGATAAGTCAGACAAAGTGGTTGTTCAAGCCCTTCGAGACGCTATCGTAGAGGCGGACATCATTATAGGCCATAACTCGGATAAGTTCGATGTTAAGAAACTTAATACCCGAATCATTCAACACGGGATGGAGCCAATGCCTCCAGTAACATCCATCGATACTTTGAAGGTTGCAAAGAAGTACTTCAAGTTTACCAGTAACAAGCTAGACTACATTGCCCAATACCTCGGAGTCGGTTCTAAGTTATCCACCTCTAAGGGACTTTGGTTACGTGTACTACGCGGAGACGACGACGCTGTACAAGAGATGTTAGACTATAACAAGGTCGACGTAGTAATCACAGAGAAGGTTTACTACAAGTTCAGGCCTTACATGGCGCAGCATCCTCACCTTAATCTTTATACAGGTGAATCAACAGAGTCTTGCCCAGCATGTACTTCTAAGAACCTACAGAAGAGAGGGTTCGCTTACACCGGGGTAGGTCGTAGACAACGTTTCCAATGCATAGACTGTGCTAAATGGTCTACTGGTAGAAAATCAATAGAAACAACTAACATAAGGTGATATTATGAAAATAGGTATGTTTGGGGCAGCGTCCCCTTTTCTAAAGGAAGAATACAAGAAACTGGCATATGATGTAGGCCGCCTAATCCGAACTAACGGGGCAGGTCTCATCACAGGTGCCGGAGATACAGGCGCTATGGGATCTATCATGGATGGTTTCACAGCCGAGGACCATGAAGGAGAAGCGGTGGGGATCATAACCCATCGTCTCATACGCATGGAAGGCATCCACCCAAAACTGAATACTCTGTATAAGGTGGAGAGTATGGATACTCGTAAACACATGCTGATTAACCTGAGTGACATGCTAATTACTTTACCAGGCGGATTCGGTACGATGGATGAGCTGATGGAGGTCATAACACTTAAACAGTTAGGGATCTCTAATAAAACAGTCGTTGTAATAGATATAGAGGGAGGGCCCTTCTCAACCGCTTTGAAAGCACTGATTGCAATGTTCTTGGAAATAGGTACCGTGGATCCTAAGACAGCACATGGTGTCCACTTTATGACAATAGAACAATTCGAGGAGCTACTCTAATGTTAGCAGATAAGCACGATCAAGGGAAACCAAGACTTGAACTACTCCCTCCACACGCAGTGGTCGAACTAGGATATGTTCTTAAGTTTGGTGCTGAGAAGTACGGAGAGTTTAATTATTTGAAAGGCACAGGTTGGTCACGGTTCGCAGGTGCGGCACTTAGACACATCTATGCTTGGATAAGAGGCGAGGACAACGACCCCGAAAGTGGTCTACCTCACCTAGCACATGCGGCAGTAAGTTGTATGATGATCATTGAATACCAACGCCGCGGTATTGCTAAAGATGATCGTTTCAAACAGGGAGACTCAAATGAGTAAAGAAGATATGAAGAACGTAGAACTTAAGACAACGGCGGAAGCCATCAGTGATATGAAGCAGACCCAGCTAGAAGACAAGGGCGATGGATTTGATCCTTATTACACGGCGGAGCGTAAAGCACTGAAGATGGCAGTTGAAGATCTTAAACTTCTAGTAGAAGCGGTAGATAAACGGGTAGACCTAATCAAGGTGTTGCACGATGAGAAATCTCGAGGTCATGAGGTATTCGCTTACATGACGGACGAACAACGTAAGCAGGTTTTCTCTACAGTCTACACATTCGACATGAAGAACGTAAAAAAACTCGGAAAAGCACTTACCGATTCCGATAAAGCTCTCTCTCGAGTTTTGAGATCACTTAACTAAAAAACGTCCTCACAGGACGCTCACTGAGTATAGGTCTAAGGGTATCCCAGTATCCTTAGGCCTTTTTTATGTTAAAGTCTCTGTATGGGCTTGTATGAGCCTTAGAGACTGATTCATTGTATTTCTTACCCTTAAGGTACAAATTTAGCTGTCATTAGGGTCACAATCTTCCTTGTGATACTTAAAACCCATCCCGAAGCTATCTGACCACCTATTACTACGATCATGGCAGTAGAAAGTGTTACAGACATTCCACATGTCATCATAGCTACTTGGATAAACTTTAACCCCTGAGCAAACCCTACAGTTCCAGCCATAGTAATCTGCTTAGCGGTAGGAGTTATCTTTTTAACCATAGATGCGATACTTCCCGTAGCCACCCCTTTAAGCACCTTCACATACTTTGAGATAGTAACTGCTCCCGACATAGTTGAGGAAAGTGTTAAGGTCCATATATTAGCCCTGGTCAACGAGACGGCACCGGCCATAGTTACAGCGAATGACTCTAAGAATATCTTACCTTGAGATAGAGAAGAAGTCATCGCACTTGTAGCAGTCTTAGTTAACTTAACCAACTTAGCGACAGTCGAGCCCATGGTAGCTGTAACACTCCCAGCAATGGCCCATATGTTTGCTTTAGTCATTCCGGCACTCCCGGCCATAGTTATTGAGAAAATTATTCCGAGGACAGTACCGTACGCAAGACCAGCAACTCCCGCTACCGTGTAACCAAATGACCTAGGATACTGGGCACTACGAGAGAATATATTACTCCCACCCGTAGAAGAGGCGGAGGTTCTATAGTACTGCAGCAGCCTACTCATTGTAGACACACCACCCATAGCTACCCCGATGGCCTTGGTAAAGATGTTAGCGAAGGATACCGAAGCAGAGCCGGCCGCTGTTATCATCTTTGTTAATTTCACCGCTTTAATAAAACCACTAGTTCCGTCAACTACCATTTCTTTAAGAGTCTTAACGTACTTAGACACACTACTTGTCATATCCGCCGTAATACCGAGTACTTTGGACCAAGTGTTCTCCAACGCAACAGAGACACTACCTGCCGCCGCTATTGACTTAGTTGTCTTAACGTATATAACCAGACCATTAGCCCCAGCCATAGTCATCGAAGGTGTCTCGTAATACGTAGTAGAGCTCGCCGCAACAGGCCACTTGAAAGGAAGATAATGATTATTTGCAGGATTTACGAAGTAAACCCAAGGGTTGTAAGCAGCTGTCTCGGAGTTACCATTAGCAAGATCCGTCTCGGAGTCATCGCCGAAGGATAACAGACCAGTATGTCCACTTGCACCGGAGGGATTACCACCCATACCAAACTCAACCACTAGTCTATCCCCGTCTGCTATAGTAACATTATTGTTTAAGAGGGTCGTTGTAATAGATCTGGCGGTAAGAGTTGTAGACGCCTCCGATGTGTCAGCGGCGGTCAGACTAGGCCCTACAAGAAATTCAGGAGTACCATATTCCGTACCATCGTTCTTTACAATACGAACAGTCGCTCTGACATCCATGTTGACCGACGCTGCAGTCTCCGATGCTCGTATCACATAATCGAAAACCTTAGACCCCATCTTAGTGGTAGAGAAAGGGTGTAGGGGAGGAGATACATATTGCATAATCAAGATATCTAAATTTGCAGTACTCGCGTCACTAATAGAGTGGTCCTTCATAACGGTGCCAGTAGGAGTTCGAGGGAGATCTAGCCTAGCCTTAACTTGGGATGTATCGTCCCAGTTAACAGAGTATCCAGGACTGACTGGGGCCACCGTACCTGTGTCTGCTGGAAGGTAGAACTTATTCCCATAAAAATCGAGAGTGCCTGTGTTAAACCTGGCTCTAGGATTATCAGCACCAGTAGCAACATCGGAAGTAGTTACAAGGTTGGCAGCGGAATCATCCCCATAAGAAAGTGAGAAACCGTGCGACTGTCCTCCATCAGGATTACCTGAACCACCTATCTCAATAACCAGTCTATCCCCCTCAGCTATTGTGGTATCAGTAATGGCCCCCATCATGAATGATCTAGAAGTAAGTGTAGTTGCATCGAACTCTACATCATCCAGACCGAATGCGATTACTACCTTAGGTGTATCATAATCATCACCATTGATATCCACTAACCTGGCAGTCGCAGACAGGAACATATTATTCCCAGCGTTAGACTCGACACCTCGTATGGAGATAAGCATTGTAGGAGCACCAGTAGTGCCGGCATCCATAGGCGCACTTACGAATTGAAATAACAGGATATTCTGGTCCGTCTCGTCTGAGTCGGTGTAGGCTTTTGTAGTCATAGTAGAGTTGCGTGGGAAGCCCGACAAGGGCCTCCTCACAGCATCTGTAGTTACATCCCAATCAGCACTATAGGAAGGGGAAACTTCCGGAGTCCCAGAGGACCCTAGGTAAAAGTCTGTAGCCATCATAATCTACTAAGCACCAACTGTTAGTTGAAACGTAAACTCGATCTTGTCTCCAGAAGTTAGAGCAATGCCAGTAAAGTCGGACTTAACTATCATAGTACCGGACGAAGCAGCATTGAATACTCCTGCATTAGTAATAGTCTTGCTACCATCCGCTGTTATAGTGGACACCCATTGTAGGATGTTTGCCGAAGGTTGTGAATCCGTACTTCCTACGCGGGACTCAGAAGCCTCCGTAAACAAAGTCGTATCAGCTACAGCTGCCGTACCAGCTCCAGTACCCCAACCAATATAGTAAGTGCCGTATGCATCAAGTTCATCAACTACGAATCCTTCGCCTGCATCGGTAAAAACATCTGCCATCATCATCATTTTATAAGTCCTTTTAAGTTCATTAATTGTCCTAGGATACCGTCTAGAGGGCTTGCGTCTTCAATCACGCCTTCTTCTTTGGCACCTTGCAGTTGACCTAGTAGCATACCAACTACGTCACTTTTACCACCTGTTGCTGCACTAAGTAAGCCACTACCTAGTAAACCACCACCGGCTTCGCCAGCAGCCGCCTGATCTGGATTGGCTCCAAACGACTGGTCGATAGCTCCATGTAGTATTCGTTTAATTTCTACGTTTAAGTCAATTATCATTTTATGGTTCTCTCTTCTACTGTTCCATCTGCCCGTATAATACGGATTTTACTTAACTTCAGCTTCTTCTCCATAGTAACCTTAGGTAACCAAGGGGATCCGCCGTTTATACGACCACGAATGGCCTTCTTAATATCATCGATTAATTTAATCATTTCTAACTCCTGATTGTCTGACCTGTAACGTAGCTGTGCCTGAGACCCAGCCAGTAACGTTTAACCGTACTCCCGTTACCGGAGCTACTATCACCTTACTAAGCGATGTTGTAATATCAGCAAAATCTGGTAGTGCATAACCATCCCCACTCGCGGTCTCAGTGGCTAAGTCATCGGTTGTATACTCTACTGTATATGTCAGTGATGCCCCTGCGGACACCTTTACATGTGCGTGCACTATGAAAGGAAGAATCTTAGTATTCAGCCTCACCCATGAACTGGTATCAACAGCCCCTAATGCCCGGGTATCAAAATGTGTAATAGCCATTTATTGCTCCTTCGGCCTAATGGCCTAAAAATGTTTTAGATATAAAACCACCTGCGGCTACGCAGACAGCACCTACCCCTGAGGCCCACGCCCTGAAAGTCTCGAGAGAAGATACACGTGTAACTAGTTCAGCCTTCATGACTTTAATTTCTTGTATATCTTCTTGGATACTATCCAATTTTGTTATTATAATACCCATTTCTCTTTCATTCATACTAGCCACCACGTTTAATCCTCTCCGCGTCTCTACGGTCTTTCTCAACCAGTCTTTTTTCATTTCTCACAAGCAACCTGAACTCCTCGTTCTCTCTTAGTAACTGTGCTTTACCTTGTCTGCGGAACTTACTAACAACCCCCTGAACCTTCTTAGCCTGGTTCTCAGGGAGGTCGTCCCTAAACCTTTTACTTAAATATCTTTCACCGGTTACTAGATCTTCCAATGTTTCTGACATTGTCTTACCACCGATCTTAAGTTCTCCTATTGTCTTATTCAGTGCGGAGAACACTTCTGGATGCTTACGCATATCCATCTTAACTGTATCAAATGTTTGTGTTTTATATAATGGAGTTACGTTTATACCATTCTCTACAATGAAGTCATCAAATTTAGCAGCTGTCTTACTAGTAGCTGGTAGAGGGTTTAACGCCCCAATAACACCTTCTCTAGAATTCTCCATATCCCTACCGTAAACGTCGTACTTAATAGGTAAGTACAAAGACAGTCCCGGTACACGTTTCATAATCTTCTCTAGTAACGTATCAGCCTCCCTCTGGTAAGGATCGAATGCCTGAGAGAACCTACTCACGATGTTAGGAACAGCTAGATTAGCAATGATGTCGTTAAGCTCTCTACGTGCAGTCTTACCAACAGTCTTCTCACTACCCTCTCCTAAGAGATCAACAAACTCGATCATAGACTGACCGTATGCGTTATTAGCAAAGGCTCTGCCCATGTAAAGAGAAGCTCCCGTAATAGCATCTACTAGATCCTGGTCCTCGTCATCAACTATTGTAGATAACACGTCGATAGCACCCATAAAGTCTGCCATAGTCTTATACATAACACCAACGACATCTAAGTTATTATAGGAAATGTTCTGGCCCTCAAGGTTGAATGAGTAGGGAATGAATCCAGCAGCATTCTGTGTACCCCACTTACCGAACTCTCCGGCACCATTTAATGTACCACTCTCGTATAAGATAGTGAAGGAGGACATAACTGATAAACCGGTCATCATAGATCCGACAACTTCAGCACGGTCTGCACCGCCTTTAGCAAACTTCTCTGCAGGACCCTTAAACATTAATCCTGAACCAGGGAATCTTTCGAATCCTTGGCGAGTAAGGTTACCAATAGTTTTAAAGATAGGTACATAGATCCTACCTAGGGGAATTGTATTTCTTATATCATTAAGCTTCTGAGCGAATTCTCCTGGAGACTCTTTAAGACCGATCTTCTGAGCTATTTTACCCGCTTCCGTACTAATACCAGACTCGATTATCTCTTTAGGATTCTTAAGCATTCTCTGCTGCTCTTTAAGAACTAAGTGATAGTTCTCACGAGTCACATCCTTTATACCTAACTTCTCAGCCGACTTCCTCCAAGATAGAGAACGAACAGCTCCTGAAAAACCAGTGTAAGTAGCCATCTCATCAACAACACCGATTGCCTTATATATCACGTTAGGCAGTGTAGCAATACCGTCAATCAACTTCGACACCTTTAGGCTAGGATCTAGTTTAAGTTGATGTGCACCTGCTCCTCTGGCACTGACCTCACCACGCATAATACCTTCAAATGCAGAGTCCCCAGTCCTCCAAACATCTTTAACAGCCTTACCACTCTGGAAGAAACCGTCCTTCATACCTTGAATGTTAGCCATAAGCTCACCAGCTTGTACACCAGGCTTACCGCCAAGTATCTTACCACCAACAACCTTATCTAATTTAGTTACACCACGAGCGAATGCAGTGTCCGACACTCTCAAAGCAACCTGCGTTAAACCACCTACAACCTGTAGAGGCAAAGACGCCGAAACCAGGTAAGCACGGTATGTATCAATTACCATCTCTTTCGTACCTAGACTAATATCTTTAAGAGAAGCAGAGTTACCTACAAATGACTCAAGTTCTTTAGCTTGTTTCTTAGGAAGGAACTTAGAGTAGTCAACTAACTGATCCCCAGCAGTCTTCATAGCGACACCCTTATCAGTCGTCTTCCAACCAAATGGTGCTAGCTTAGCAATCATTGGCATCGCCTTAATTAATAGTTCAGCCGCACCTACGCCTACAGCGCCTTCTGCAAACTGCTTAAACTTCTTAGTACCATAACCGTCATCGTCTTGAATAGCCAACATCCCATTAAACCAGTTAGCTGTTTCAGGATGTTCTTGTATGATGTTAGATAGGTTCTTTTCAGCATCATCCATACCGAGCATCATAGCTAGTCCGCCCTCAGTAAGATTAGATAGCACCTTAGGTCCTTTAGCTATAGCTTCCCAACCCTTACGGAACTTGCCGGCACCAAATATACCTACACCAAGCTGAGCCACAGAACTACTAATATTACCGACTGTGGAGTCTGTTGGAAGAGCTCCTTCGATAATCTCGTCAATTTGTTTAAAGGCTTCCTCAGACTGGTTGAAAAGCTCCTCTCTCTTTACTGGGTCTGATATACCTATAATGTCGCCTAGATGTGTTAGCGGATCTATCTTACGAAGGTTATCCCCAACAAAAGTAATAAACTGAGCAGTCTCTGCGACTCCCTTAGCAGCTCCCTGAAGGAGTCCTCTGCTTATCTCTCCATTAGCAACACCTTTAATAGCGCCTCGTGCAATATCGCCACTCACCTGCGAAGCACCTACGACGCCTCCCCATAGTCCTTCAGCAAATGTCTGACTATGATTCATCTCTTCCTGCTTCGTAGGAGTATTAGCTTCATCACCTAAAGGAAGGAACTCGTCCTCCTCACTAGTCATAAATTTACTTCCGCTCCTAGAGAGGTCGGTCGTGCGATCAGCAGGGTCTGTCCCCGCAGGAGCCTTCACTTCGATCTCAGGCTCGATCTCTTCTATAGTATCGTCGACCACAGGCTCCTCTACAGGCACCTCTGGCTCTTCTAGTTCTTCAGGAGCCTTGTCCTCTACCTGCTCCTCAACCGGAGCGTCCTCTAGATTCTTAGGCTTACCTACACCTTCATCAACAACGGGCTCAGCAACGTTATCAACTTCCACACCCTCTAGGTCTAGGAAATCTTGTGCTTGATCGTCATTATTGTTTGGATTATCTATCATTCAATTGCTCCTGCTGCATTCATTAGAGCCTGTCTTGCCTTCTTGGCTTCTTCCAGTGTAATCTTACCAGATTTATAGTCGTTTACCAAATTCACTTTAAGAACACCCACCCCAATTTCCTTAATCTTTTCAATAGTATCGGGTATTCCTGGGTATACACGGGTAACCTCTTTCAAGTCCTTATTAACTCGAGTAGTCACTCTTTGCTTGACTTCCATATGAATCATCTGTACAGACTGCTCGTTAAGCGTACCGTTGTCATAAAGAGCTTGTAATCTCTTCTGAGCATATGCACTGTCTTCACTATTAGTACCACCTGGCTTAGCGTCCATCAACTGTGTCTTGTTACTTTCGTAAACAGGGTCGTCCATACGCTGAGTCTCAATTGCTTTGAGGTCGCTGGCGATAGCATGCTCAACATGATTCATCTTACCTTCCCTCAGAGATTCGTCAATGTCTTCCCCACCATAAACTCGATTAAGTGCTGACTTAATAACCTCTTGAGAAGAAGGCATAGTTTCTAACTCATCATCCCTCAATGATACGGAATCCACGTAATCCTTAAAGTTCTGAACTTCCCGCTTATTAAAGATATCTGAGTAAGCGCCTGTATCTAAAAGCTCGTAAGCCTTCTCAACGTCTCTGTCAGCGATAGCGTGTATAGAAGTTGTTACTAATTCTTTATCCGCCTCTTCAATAGCCTTAGCCGTCTCTTCCTGATCCCAACCGAGTGTACGTCCCATATCAACCACACGGTCAGCTGATTCCTGACGAAGGCCTGGTAGAGCAGCAGGGTTAGCTTCAACAGATTGTTGTATCTCATCCATTGATTCAAAGTGTACTTTAAGGTAATCTTGTTTAATTAAAGAAGCTTCTTCCTTAGCAGAATTCTTAACCGCGGAATCAACAAACTTACTAAGAAGGTTCGACAAACGCTCTTTCTGCTCGTTATCCCGGGCACCGTCAATAATCTCTGTGCTTCTATTTAGTACGTGTTCCTGAACGGTTTGCGCATAACCACGCCCGTCTGGGAAGGATTCCTTAGCACGTTCAGCTACCTCAGCTTGTTCTTGCTGTAGTCTAAATAAGCTATTCGCTTCGTATTGTTTATTCTGTAATTTAGTAAGTTCTTCATCTTCTGATGAGGATCCTCTATATACATCCACTGTTGATCCATTATCTAACTTAACGGTCTCACGTGACGGTACGGAACCCCCACCAGTACGCGTCACAGTAAACTCATCACCGTCATCGTTTCGGATTGTTCTTGTAAAAGGATCGCCGTAAAAATCTGCCATCATTATTCCTTACCCCTTTGGTTTAATCTTGTATGTAGCCGGACCCCCAGGGTTAGCTACCGTTGACTGACCACCACCATCACTCTCTCTTTTCTTTGGGGCGGAGTAACCACTATCTTCATCACCACCATAACCACCGCCTCCGAAGGAAGAATCGATACTGCCTTGAGCACCACTATTACGAGTCCCAGCATAGCGACTACGTCCCCCGAAAAGTCCTCCAACCTTAGAAGTACTAATTCCAGTGAGTCCTACACCCAGCGCGTTTCTAGCTAAGTCTTGGGCACTCTGTAATCGACTATTCTCTAATCCTAGTTTAGCTCTCGCGGCTACCGACTCTGCGTTTGGGTCATGTAAGGCTCCGTAAGTCTCTACTGGAAATGTCCTTTGAAAAAATATAGGTATACGTGCCATCATTATTATTCCTTATCAAAATATTGTGTTGTTGCATAAGAACTTTGGAAATTGCCCAATAGAGGTGTTTCAGCTGCCAAGGTTCCCCTCTCCTCCCCTAACAAGGACGCTATCTCTCTGTACTTAGCGATATTAGCCCTGGCTGCGCCTCCAGAGAAACTCCAAGGATGTACCTTAAAGGCCGCCTCGTACTGAGCACGATTACTATCTAAATAACGTTGGATAGCTCTATTCCTGTCATTTTCTGCGCCTGCTGTAGCCTGCTCAACGATAGCTGTGGCTTGAAACGCCGCTGCTTGTCTTTCTAAGCCCGCAGTGTATTCGGCAATGTCTGCTTGTAAGGCTGACCGCCTAGCCGAGAACTCGTATTGGTTCCTCTGAGCGATCGCTTCTCTCTGACTCTCTCGTCGGATATCATCCATAACTGCACCTGCTGAACCAGATAATGTAACTCCCCCAGCTACATATTGACTTCCGGCTGAAGCTGTTCTCTGCAGTCCCTGTCGTACCTCATTCCTAAAAACGTCGGCACCAACCCTACGGTATGAGGCTGCGTCGAATCTCAATAGAGAGGCATTACCATCTAATGCACCGGCCTTAGCCGCACCTACCGCTCTAGCCGCACTGGCCGAAGCCTGGGCCGCACCGAGTAGGGAACTGTTGTCTACTGCAAACAGTGCAGCATATTTATTTTTATCTGGTCTTAACATAACTACTCCTAATTATTACCGCCTACCATCTTGGCCACTAATAGCGTGGCTGTAAATGGATAAGGATCGGCTTGTCTCATTACTATTCTTGTATCTCTTTCCCAACCGTGTGGGAACTTAATTGCTATATCGCCTGTGTAGGTAGGAGATACAGAGCTTGTAGGATCTATCGCTGCGGGATAAACTAAATTATCTGCAGAGGCTGTAGCGTAGCCTGCTTGCCC
>Ga0075117_1000530_pt1 | contig 25915 bp, 28 predicted proteins | sample AntAceMetag02UKJ_FD_69789 | JGI IMG/M metagenome (GOLD analysis project Ga0075117, IMG submission 69789) | Saline lake microbial communities from Ace Lake, Antarctica - Antarctic Ace Lake Metagenome 02UKJ | ecosystem: Environmental > Aquatic > Non-marine Saline and Alkaline > Saline | place... | reverse complement strand
AAGGGTTTTCATGATGTCCTTTGGAACCCCGCTTTTGTTATGGCGGCACACCAATTATTGGAGAACAAACCCGTACGCTTTTGGCACGACCAACTTTTTTATAAACCTGCGAAACATGGCGGAGTAGTGGCATGGCACCAAGATTATTCTTATTGGACGCGTACCATTGCCATGCAGCATTTAACCTGCTGGACAGGTTTGGACGATGCTACTGTTGAAAACGGGTGTTTACAGTATATTCCAAAAAGTCACAAATGGGGACTATTGCAGGCACCCGAGCTGGCAGGGGATATGGAGGGACTTTTAAACTACCTGACCGAGGAACAAAAAAAGGAATTCAACCCCGTACCAATTGAACTGAAAAAGGGATATGGCTCTTTTCATCATCCCTTATTGGTGCATGGTTCTCACGAAAATAAATCCCGCATGCCTAGGAGGGCATTTGTGCTAAATGTCTTTGCCGATGGCACCGTTAGCAATAGCGACGACGAGCTGTTAAAAGGGGTGCCTCCTGTTAAAAAAGGGGAAAAGATGCAGGGAAAGTTTTTTCCTTTACTCTATCCTTAACTGGCATTTATGCCGTCTGTAGTATTTTTCCAATAACGCTATTGCGTTAAAGCTTTTGCTATGGCAGCCTCTACCAGAGGTTCCATTACTTTGTAACCGGCAACGGTAGGATGTACCTCATCTTCGGCGTATCTTTTTGGAAGTCCATTTCTATCGTCTACCATGGCAGAAAAATAATCCAAGTAAATATGTCCTTTCTCCTCGGCATAGGATTTTAAGGAGGCATTTAAGGTAATTATCTTCTGGGCAGGTTCCAAGCCCGGTTTCCAAGGATAATCGTAAACCGGTAGGGTAGAGGAAAGGACTACTTTAATACCGCTTGCGTGAGCCAGCTCGGCCATATTTTTAATGTTATCCAAGATCATTGCTAGGGTAGAGGGGCCGGTATTGCCTGCGATATCATTTGTGCCGGCCAAAATAACCACCACCTCAGGTTTTAGGTCAATAACATCCTGTCTAAAACGGATCAGCATCTGTGGCGTGGTCTGGCCACTGATTCCTCTATTAATATAAGGCTTTCCTTTAAAAAACTCTGGTCTGGCGTTACCCCAACCTATGGTAATGGAATTGCCCATGAAAACTACCCTGTTTGGGTCTGGGTCGGTAGTATTTACTAAGGCATTCGCCTCTTGGAACTCTTTTAAATTCGCCCAATCCTGTGGGGGTTCTTGAGCGTCTGTTTCTTGTAAGCCAAATAGTGTAGTCATTATTCCCATCAATAAAGATAATTTTAGTTTTTTCATGGTGCATGTTGTAAAAATCAGTAGTCCTTTCGGCTGTATTTCAATTGTCACTGGATTTTTTGGTAGTCTTTGGATTTTGGAGATACCTATCGAGTTTTAAATCATGATTTTCCTCTGGTGTTAAGAGGAATATGGCCGCCCATAACCTGTTTTTCGGAATGTTAAAATCACAATTCGCATAATCTCGTGGAAACTCGAAAGCGGTGGCGGCAGACATATTTCCTATGGCGGCCATAAGTTCTCTGAGCGATTTAAAATAGGAATCTTCTTTACCTACATCTTCCAGATAGTCCATGTATGTACTATTGTGCAATAATCTGAGCGCTTTGAGGCCTTCAAAATTTGAATATACGGTGTCCTTGTAGTGTATAACAGTGTTCTTATAGGCTTCAAATGTCCAAATAGCATTGAAAGTGGAAGCATCCATAGCATCTAAGAATTTATATTTTTCGATTTCCTTAAAAGGGGCACTATATTCTTCGGTTTGTGCAGTTTCTTCAAAATAAAGATGGTAGGCTTCATTTGCATCGGTTGAATTCGTTTTCTTCAAAACCATATCATCTACAAAATCGATCATCGAGCCCAAGCCCTCCACTTCGGTTTTATTAAAAAATTTGGTCAAAGAGGTGTCACTTGTTAGGTCAATACTATTTTGGCTCCATACTGGCGTGGATGCTAGAAAAAATGATAAAAAAGCTACAGGTCCGTTCATAATTTTTAAATCTAGGTTCGTTTACTATATGCTTGACCATAAATCAATAAAATACTTAGGCAATAAATCATTTACCATCCAAAGCTCTGCGCTCTTCCGAATTTAAGGGAAGGATATTTATTATTTTTTCTTTATTAGGCCTTTGCACAAACAAATACGCCAGTAAACATACAGCAATTACCAAAGGCAAGGCATTTCCTATAGTATAATACACAAATAATGCTATGAAGGCAGGTGCCTCTATGAGGGCATATTTTACCAAGGAGGCTATTTGGTATGTATTCAGTTTTGTATCAAAAGAATCGGATAGTTTAATGTTGGATAACATTTTTTTAAAGAGTAACTGACTACCAAAATAGCCTAACAAAGCTGTAATTGGGACAAGGTAAAGCATGGAGCTATCGGTTGTCAAGTCAGTATTAAAACCATTGTTTTGCACAAAGGCGAATACTGAAAAAACTAAAAGACCAGCAACAAGGGATAGGTGGATAAGTTGTAGTGTTTGAATAAAACGGTTTACATCCATGGCCATTATTTATCGCATCTAAGATAGTTTATTTTGATTTTTTTGCTGCCATTCAAATTTTCATTTTCATAAATAAGTCGGTTTAAGTCCAGATTTAATACATTTGCCATCATAATGGGCAAAACTACGATTGTATTTATAATATTTCTTTTGATCACAAAATCCTACGGACAATTGGAAAAGGACAAGGCGCTCCATTTTTTAGGCGGTAATTTGTACGGACTGGTAGGCGCAGGTGTTGCTTCGCAGTTATCTAAAGGAAATAGAACATGGACTTTTGTAGGTTCTTTAGGCGGAAGTCTTCTTATTGGTCTTGCCAAGGAGGCTATAGACCAGAACCAGTATAACGGTTGGGATAACGGCGACCTTTTTGCCACCGTCTTAGGCGGAGCAGCGGTAGGAGTCACAATTGATATATTTAAACAAAAGAAAAAAAGAAAGCGCGATGAAATTTTTAGGCAAGCTGTTGGCTATAAAAAAATCATCGCGACTACCATATTATTCCCTGGTATCGAACAGGAGCCATTGAGTTTGCTGGGTATTTCTAACCGCGTTCGTGCGAGTATTCCTTAAACTTAATATTTTGCACTTTTACCATTGGCCAAGCTTTGGGAAATAAATTCCCGTATGTCGTCGTTGGAATTTTTTAAATCTTCCTTGCGCAGGTACATCATGTGACCTGACCGGTATCCCTTAAAACTAAAACGATCTTTCATTCTTCCGCTAGGGTCTACCTGCCACATCGTGTACTTGGCGTTAAAATAAGTCGTGGCACCGTCATAGTAGCCAGATTGCACCAACACCTTTAAATAGGGGTTCTGTGCCATGGCTTGGCGTAGGTCATCCCGAGTCGTGTCGTTTTCGTTGTTCCATGGACTAACCGGGCCGAACATATTGTATTTAATATCTGTTCTAAATTTCAGCTCCTCTTGCAAATAATAATTGATGGCAGGTGTAAAACTATGTAGCCAAGAGGTAAGTTCGGCACTATAATCTGGGCGCATTCCAATGTTTTGCCTATCTATTCCCAAGTATCTGGAATCCAATCTTCCAATGTTATAATCCCCTTTGTCCTTCAAAAGATTTTTCCAGAAATAGGACGTTGGGATTACCAAATTCATTTCCAAAATCTCCTTTTCTGAAATGCCCGAGTAATAGGCTACCTTCTTGGCGACACTATTTTTTTCTTCTTCAGTGATAAAGCCACCTTTGGCGATGGCGGGAATTAAAGTATTGATGGTGTATTCTTCGGATTCCGGTAAGATTTCCAACAAATCTTTTTGTTGTAAGGCGGGGGGTAACACCTTATGGTGCCAAGCCGCCGCGGTATAATACGGTAAATTAATGGCTTGCGAGACCGGGCCATCTTCCTGGATAATTTTATAGTCCGCTGGTGAGACCATGATTACCCCGTTCAGATACATCCATTGTTGGTTTTGTAGTGCTAATGAAAGTCCCATAACACGCGTGCCGCCATAACTTTCACCTATAATATATTTTGGGGAACTCCAGCGGTTGTTTCTCGTCACAAAGGTATTTAGCCACTCCGCCAAATACTTAATATCCGCATTAATACCAAAAAACTTGGAACGGTCCACATCCTTGCCGGTTTCTGGAATGGTACGTGAATAACCGGTATTTGCCGGATTGACATAAACAATGTCGGTAACATCCAATACGGAATACGGATTTTCCTTAACGCCGTAAGGCTGTACGGGATAGCCTTCGTCATCTATTTTTAATATTCTGGGGCCGGTATAGGCCAAATGCATCCAAACGGAAGCTGACCCTGGTCCGCCGTTGAAGGAAATTAACAAAGGTCTTGCAGCGCGGTCTTTCACATTGTTGCGCGTATAATAGGTGTAGTGCAAAGATGCGCTAGGCACTCCGTTTTCGTCCCAAACAGGTTGTGTTCCTGTTTGTGCCGTGTAATTAATGAGCGTACCGTTTATGGTAACACTGTTTTGGGTAGTTACGACAGTATCAATGGGTAGTTTTCTGTTCTGGGCAACCCCACTGATTGTAGCAAGAAGAAGAATAGCTAAGCTGTAAAGTGTTCTCATTTGTTTTTATAGAATTAGTCAATTCTAAAAATAAGTAATTATTCAGAAAGTAAGGCTCATGGCATAGACTTATTTTGAATTGTAAATTACCTAAAAACTTAAGGTTTAACGATAGGACTAAAAGGATCAGGATCAATTTTGATACCCTTCTTAAGTCCATCTTAAGTCAATCAAGGGAATTCTAATGATGGCCTTTTGATTTTGACAAAGGGCACTTTTGGCTTTAAAAAAAGAAACTTCCTTTATCCAATAGGTTTACAAGGGTACTTTACTTTAAATTAAAACATGGTTGATACTAATCTTACTTTTAATATACATACTAACCTTTTCTTAAAACCAAGATAATATATTGCTAATTCATAGTATACCTTAACATAAGGTGATGGTGGTAGTTTTGAAAAAAATTAATAACCTTAAAACTATTTGGAAAATGAAACAATTAAGTAAATTATTGATAAAAAAGCAGTTTTTCTGTCTGTTGTAGCCCTTTGCGTCTTTAGCTGTAATCCCGAAGAAGGTATTAACGGTATCAACGGTATTGATGGCATCGATGGCCTGGACGGAGCGGATGGTATCAATGGCGAAGATGGGGAAAATCTTACCCTATCTGCCACGCTTTTTGAGAATAAATCAAAATTGGAGTCCCTTGTTGCCCTTAAATCCCAGTTCAACTTTGTAAAGGCATACTCCTTAGTAAGCTCTAGAGATACGCTGTCCAATGGGTTTCAATTGGTAGGCGCACAGGATAGGGTAGGTTTTTTACGCGACCCCAATGGCCCAGGGTATATTTATTTATCGAATGCAGAGGACGATTATGCCATAGCGCGCATTCGGTTTGATGAGTTTATGAACCCCATTGAAGGGGACTGGGTATTAAATTCCGGGGTAGATGATTTTGCCAGACAGTGTTCGGGCACGATGTGGGAAGCCGATATACACGGAGGTGCACAAGACCTATACCTTTCCGCTTCGGAAAGGTTTCATTATGACGTCAAGGGCATAGACCCTTATATGACAACGGCAACCCCAACCGCAGATTTTGGTTTGGATGCCTTAGGAGAGTTCGCCTGGGAGAATGCGGTTCCCTTGCCAAAGGACGCGTATTCCGGAAAGACGGTCATTGTGGGTGGTGGTGATGATTCAAGCGGATCTGAAGGTCAGGTCACCCTTTATTACTCGGAAGCCGGGGATGCCGATCTAACTGGCGGAAAGATTTATGTGCTTCGTTTAAAACAAGTATCGGACGGAGCTAACGGGGTAATGGATGCCCTACCTTCAACTATCTATAATGAGTCCGGTCTCGATTTTCAAGCAACGTACGATGTTGAGTTTGTAGAGATTGAAAATGGAGCTGCCTTGACGAAAGATGAAATGGAAGATGCCAACGTTGGGGTATTCGCAACTGCTTTTATGAGGGTAGAGGATGTAGACTACCAAAAGGGAACGGATGCCATGGCAAGAAATGTATTTTTTGCCGTTACCGGTAGAGGACTCGGAAGAGGTACTTACAATGATTGGGGTACAGTGTATAAATTAGAGTTGGACGAAGGCTCGCCGCTTAGCGGAAAACTGACCCAGATAATCAGTGGTAATACTGATACCAATAATGCGGACGGTAACTTGGCCTCCCTACAAAGTCCCGATAATATATGCGTTACTGAGAATTTTATATATACCCAAGAAGATTCGAATTCTTTTGACAGAGGTCATTCCGCTTGCATCTACCAGTCCGATTTAAATGGCAATAACAGTAGGGTAGTATTGGAATTTATTGTGCGGGCATACCTAGACCCTTCCGGTTCTACGGGCTTTAGTGGGGAATATGGCGCCTTAACCGATATTTCCGATAAAATTGGAGAGCCAAATGCCTTTATTTTAAATCTACAGCCCCACTATTGGCAAAGTGACGATTTTAAAAATGTGGATGGACACGACTGGGAGACCAAAACAGGACTAACGGGAGATTTGGCCAATGGACGTGAGGACGACCAAGGCGGACAAATAGTTCTTCTTAGAGGTTTGCCAAGATAAATCCCATTAAATTAAATCTATTAAATAATGAAGTCCCCATGATAAAATGGGGACTTCTCCTTTATCTTTTGATATGAAAAAAGTACGATCATTAGTTATTATTGTTTCAATATCCTGCTGTCTTGGCTGCACTATGGAAAGCAAACCAAGTATCCTTGTAGATTGGGAAACACCACGAAATGTATATGCGCAAGCTATTAAAAAAAGTATTGCCTATCTGGATACCTTGCAAACGTTGGCTGCGGATGATGAGAGAGCCAAAACCATCCTAAAATTGGCAAGAACAGAATTTAAAAGGGCAGAACCCTATGGTTCCTACCTTAACCCAGAGATAGGACACCGTACAAATGGGCCGGCTTTGCCCATTTATTTAGAAGATACGGGAAAGGTTATGAAACCGTTTGGGCTTCAAAAAATTGAGGAGAGTATATATGAAGGGGAGATAAGCCAAGATGATTTTGAAAAGGAAATCCGTCTTACGAAGGGGCTTTTGAAAAATCTTGAAAAGAATATTGACAGTGGGCCACTTACAGCGCAACGTTTTTTTATTGCGACCCAGCAACAACTGCTGCGTATCGTAAGCCATAGTATATCCGGTTTCGATACCCCTGTAAGTCATCTCGGAATTAATGAAACTGCTACTTCCTTAGAAAATTTACGGGAGGTTTATCAACTAAGCATTCAAAATACGATTCAGCAAAGCAATCCTAACTTAAATGCCGCTTTTCATAGAACTATTGATAGCGCTACAGAATACATTGCCAATAACCAGGACTTTGACACCTTTGACCGTTATGCTTTTATAAGGGAATATTTAAATCCAATTATAAGAAACTGGACGCAAATAAGGAATGAAAGCAATCTTTGGGAAAATGTACATAACAAACCGTTTGATTTTGAGGCACCTACATTTTTCGAGAAGAACTCGTTTAATGAAGATTACTTTACGCCAATTACAAATAGAAAGAGTACCAAAGAACAAATAGCACTTGGTAAAAAACTGTTCCACGACCCAAAACTATCCGAGGACAACTCCATGTCCTGTGTTACCTGCCATGCGCCAAACAAGGCTTTCGCAGATGGTTTGGTGGCTAATATGGATAAAGACGGTATTCCCTTACAAAGCAACACGCCAACGCTGATCAATTCCGTATTTCAAAAAAGTTTTTATTGGGACGGGCGTTCACCGACCTTGGTAGATCAAATTTCCTCGGTTTTCACCAATGAAAAGGAATTTAATTCCAATGTGCATCAGTTTTCTACGGATATCCTAAAGGACAGCACCTACACCAAGATGTTCGAGGAGGCCTACGGAGAAGTAGCCACTAAAAATTTGGACATCATCAAAGCCATTTCTTCTTATGTGGCCACACTGAACGGATTTAATTCAAAATTTGATAAGAATATGCGAAATGAAGAGGATTCCTTTAACGATGAGGAACGCTTGGGAATGAATCTGTTTATGGGAAAGGCCCTATGCGCAACCTGTCATTTTATGCCCTTGACCAATGGTACAGTGCCTCCTTTTTTTTCGGAAACGGAAAGGGAAGTTATAGGGGTTCCGGCAACGGCGGATAATAATGCCTTGGATTCGGATTTGGGTTTTTACAGGAGGTTTAAGGAGGAACTGCATTATGGCATGTTTAAGACTCCTACCGTCCGTAACTCCGAACTTAGCGCGCCATATATGCACAATGGAGTTTATAATACACTTGAGGAAGTTATGGATTTTTATAATAAAGGTGGCGGGGGCGGAATGGGTTTTGATCTTGATCATCAGACCCTACCTTTTGATGAACTCAACTTAACTATGGCAGAACAAAGGGCAGTGGTAGCATTCGTAAAGACCTTGAATGATGCGGATGTAGACCAGTATTAAAACTTTTCAAATACGCCCAGCCCAAATAAGGCAAAATCATATTTTACCGGATCTAAGGGGTCTAGCTTTCGTAGGGATGTGTCCAACTCTGCCAGAGCCTTGCCATCATTCTGTTTTCGCTTTAAAAGCTTCAATTTACGGGCTACATTGCCGGAGTGTAAATCTAAAGGGCAGGATAGTTTAGAAGGAGGAATGTTTTTCCAAAGACCAAAATCTACTTGGGCACTGGCATCCCGTACCATCCACCGTAAGAACATATTTATACGTTTGGCTGCCGAACCTTTTATGGGGTCGGACACGTGTTTGGTGGTTCTGGATTGATGCGGAAGCTCAAAAAATACTTCCTTGAATTGGGAAATTGTAGGTTGAAGCGAATCTTTTCCTTGATGCTTAGTAAAAACCGCCTCTAGGCCATCATGTGCCGTGTAGATATTGTGCAGGCTTTTTATGAAATACTGTACGTCTGTTCCATTAAATGTCCTGTGGACAAAAGTGGTTAGTTTCTCTAGATCCGTCTCCGAGTGATTCATAACAAAGTCAAACGGATTCTGGTCCATTAGCTCCATTAAGCTTTGGGCATTGTTTATGATGCTCTTGCGGTTTCCCCAGGCAATAGTGGCCGTTAAAAAAGCACTTATCTCTATATCCTGCTTTTCTTTGAATTGATGAGGTATTTGGATAGGATCGCTGTCCAGAAAACTGGGATGGTTATATTCTAGTACTTTGGCATCCAAAAATTCTTTAAGTTCGCTTTTTTTCATTCTAGTGGTATGTCCAATAATAGGTAGATGAGTACAGGTCCAACAAGTATAAAATTATGGGTGGCATGAAGCAGCATACTCCAGAAAAGACCTAGTTTTGTCTTAATATAACCCAGAAAAATACCTGCCGACACCTGTGGGGAAACCAATAAGGGGATTGCCCAATATTGTCCGTCCAACGCTTCAAAATTACTGATATGAAGAAGTCCGAATAGTATTATTGAAATGTAGTATGCGTATTTGAAATAAATTGGATTCTTAAAAGCTGCCAAAGGTGCTCTAAAGATGAGTTCCTCTATAACCGGTGCTAAAATGACTGCGAGGAAAAATATGCTTAGGGGAGAATAATTTTTAAGTAGTTCGTCCATGGCATGATTGCCAAAATCCAAATTGAATATGAGGGATATCGCCCCTGTCAACAAACCTAAGGCGATGCTAAAACTTACGGTAAGGAAAAGCAAGCGCAGAAACAAGGTATTCCGTTTTTGACCATCCAATTCCAGTTTCTGGTTTACGGGATATTGCAAAAATTCCCAAACCTCGTTTAGCATACGTTCTAGATGTTTTAGGCTGAAACGGTAATAGTATCCACAATTTTCCCATCAACCATGGTAAGTTTTCTATCGGCCATTTCTGCGAGCTCCTTGTTATGGGTCACGATGACGAAGGTCTGTCCAAATTTTTCACGTAGCTCAAAAAAGAGTTGGTGCAGGTTATCGGCACTTTCAGAATCCAGGTTGCCACTGGGTTCGTCAGCGAAAATAATAGCAGGATTATTGATCAGCGCACGCGCTACGGCAACCCGCTGTTGCTCGCCACCGGAGAGTTCGGCCGGTTTGTGATGGTATCTATGGGAAAGCCCTAAAAAATCTAGAAGTTCCTTTGCCCTACTCTCGGCCTCTGATTTACTTGTCTTTTTAATAAACGCTGGTAAACAAGTGTTTTCAAGTGCCGTGAATTCGGGTAATAATTGATGAAATTGAAAGATAAAGCCAATATGCTCGTTTCGGAAACGGGCCAAAGCCTTATCGTTTAGCTTGGTGGTTTCGGTGCCGTTGACCAAAAGTGTTCCATCCTGTTTGTTCGAAGGTTCGTCCAAAGTCCCCAAAATTTGGAGCAAGGTGGTTTTTCCTGCGCCGGAAGCCCCTACAATGGACACAATTTCTCCTTTTTTAATATGAAGGTCCACTCCTTTAAGTACTTCCAGTTTTCCATAGTATTTATGGATGTTCGTTACCTGTATCATGCTTATTTTTATACGAAGTGAAATTAGGCATTGGTACCGACATGGCAAAATTCGGTCTTGCTGGTGGCATGTTAGGATGTTTTACAAATTTAGTACTATCTTTATGTTTCAAATCAGCAGTGGAACAATGAATTTCGAGTAACGGATTTTGTAATTTTTTAGCTTTAAAAACTCATTACATGGATAATCTTTTAAATCCATATCCCCTTTTGGATATCCGCCCGTCCGTTAGTTTCATATTTTTTATTCGTTTTATTCCGGAAAGGGTTTCAATTGACTTCTCGCTATACCGAATCAACCTTGCCGCACAAAGGATTTTTAAAATAAAAGAGTGTTTTATAATAAGCTATGAGATAGCTTCTTATGAAAGGCTTCTATATTTTAACATCTTATTTTAATGGTATTGTGGTACGGTTAGGTATTTAATAATTAAATTTGTTTAAAGATTTATCAATTACACTAAACAAAATTACATGTCTCCATATAGAAACCTGGAAGAGTACAACTTAGAGATTACGGATGAAGTCAGAGGTAGATATTCCTCCATTATTGATGAAATAGGAGAGGATATTACTAGGGAAGGGTTAGTTAAAACTCCAGAAAGAGCTGCTAAAGCTATGTTGTTTTTAACGCAGGGCTACAAACAGGATGCCGTTGAAATATTAAAAAGTGCCATGTTCAAAGAGTCTTATGATGACATGGTCATTATTAAGGATATTGAGTTATACTCGTTATGCGAACATCATATGCTACCGTTTTTTGGCAAAGCACATATTGCCTATATCCCAAACGGCCATATTGTAGGCCTAAGTAAAATCCCACGTGTGGTAGATGTTTTTGCGCGTAGGCTTCAGGTACAGGAGCGTTTGACCCATGACATTCTGGAATGCATTAACGATACCTTGAAACCAAAAGGTGTTGCAGTTGTGATCGAAGCTTCCCACATGTGCATGATGATGCGAGGTGTGCAGAAGCAAAACTCGGTTACCACCACCTCCGGATTTAGAGGTCAATTCGAAAAAATTGAAACACGTAACGAGTTCTTGAAACTCATCAGTTCCAAGCTGTCCTAATTTTCATGTTTTCAGGATTGATTTTTGGTTTGTAAAAAGCGCAATTAATTATTTTTTGGCATCTTTGTTATAATCTATTTTTAGGTTTTAATTTCATAAAGATGCCAAACACTGCTGATAAAAAATATAAACACCTGTTCCTAGGAATTCTTTTTGATGGTATTGGAATGCTTTCCTTTGCGCTTCCTTTTATAGGCGATTTTTCGGATGTGCTTTGGGCACCGCTTTCCGGTTGGCTTATGACAAGAATGTACAAAGGTAAAATTGGACAAGTAGCGGGAATCATAACGTTCATAGAAGAAATTATCCCTGGTCTGGATATCATACCCACCTTTACCATTATGTGGTTGTATACGTATGTCTTCAAAAAAAGTACGATAACGGAGACCGTAAAGGTGTAAGGACTGGCAAGTAATCCTACTAATTAAAAAGGCCAAGGAATCGTTTTAGATTCAGTTTAATGTGAAAAAGTGGTTTAATTACTTCGTTTAGCTTTGATCAAACAGCAGTAGGGTCAATTGAAATAGGTTCTTTAAGGTAAAATCACATAATTATGAATACACTTTGGGAAATTTTTAGTTCCGCTATAAATGGAAGCCTACAATGGACATGGAAATCCATTATTTTTGAAGTGCCTTGGTATACCAATTATTTTTGGGGATTAATTTTGATATCCCTATTGGTCTGGGGATTGGAAATGCTCTTTCCTTGGCGCAAAGTTCAGTCTATATTCCGAGAGGATTTTTGGCTGGATGCCGTTTATATGTTTTTCAATTTTTTCATTTTTAGTATTGTGATCAGTGGAGTTTACGGCCTTTTGGAGGTTGTTTTCAACAAAATGGGAATTCAATTGGATTCCTTTTCCGTAATACCACTTTCTTCTTTACCACAATGGTCACAACTACTGATATTTTTTATTCTGCTGGATTTTGTTCAATGGTTTACTCATATATTATTGCATAAATATCCGTTTTTATGGCAATTTCATAAAATACACCACAGTGTAAAAGAAATGGGATTCGCCGCACATTTACGCTACCATTGGATGGAAAATATTTTCTATAAGCCCTTAAAAACCGTCTCGGTTATGCTTTTGGGTGGCTTTGAGCCAGAGCAGGCCTACGTTGTCCATTTTGTGGCCATTGCAATAGGGCATTTAAACCATGCAAACATAAAACTATCTTGGGGCCCCTTAAAATATCTACTCAATAATCCTGTAATGCATTTGTACCATCATGCCTATGAACTGCCTAAAGGAAAATTTGGTGTTAATTTTGGTATCAGCCTAAGTCTTTGGGACTATATTTTTAAAACGGATTATATACCGGAAGATAGTGGTAACGTTCCCTTAGGATTTAAAGGAGATGAAGAAATTCCAAAAGGATTTTGGAAACAAATAACCTTCGGCCTTGGAAAATCAAAACCGAAGGATATCTAAAAACTGTTATTCTACTACTACATTAAAACTTTGCGCAATATCGGTCTCCCCACCGGCATCCGCTAAAGTTCCATCATTAGGTTTTTTAGGCTCGTGGCGTAAAGTCACTTGTAACGTGCCGTTTCCAGCAGCGCCGGTATTCAAAATAAATGATAATCCAACAGGGTTACCGTTCCCGTCTTCATCATCATAATCGAATCCAGTCAATGCACCACTAACATTAAAGAAAAACTGATGTTCGTCATCCTCTTCGGCTATTTCAAGCGTTATATCATCAGCAGGGGTTTCTGTTTCGTTTAATAGCTCTATACTACCTGTGTAAACGGTATTCGCTGATAAATTACCGGAAACAGAAATTACTGGGGCATTGGGTCCATCACCATCTAAATCCTCTGATGTTAAAGTAATGGTATTCATACCGGAGGTAAGGGTAATGTTCATGGTGGTGATGACCTCTTCCTCATCTACTGCAACAGGATTATCATCATCATTGGAGCAGGAAATTGTGATCAATCCCAGACTTAATAGTGCTAAAGCAGCTTTCATTTTTGTTTGTCTCTGTACTCGTTTCATTGTTTTCATTTGTTAAAAATTTAAATTAATAATTATAGATAATACGTAAGCTTATATTTCTGCCAAGATCGTCCACGAAATAGCGCAGGCGGTTCAGGTAGTCGCGGTAAGAAGTGTTCAATAAATTGGTTATGCGCAGACCAATTTTAAAATCGTTTTTATGACGGATAGAGTATGATGTTTCCGCATCCAGCGCCAATAAATGATAGGCTGCAGGCGGCGTATTAATGGCCAGTTCCACTTCTTGTTGCTGCTCTGGGGAGAAAACAAAAATATTATCGGGAAACCGCTGTTGTTCAAAAACATACATGCTTTCAAGTCCTAGAACAAGGTTTTTCCATTTCGGATTTCGATATGAAATACTATTATTGAAATTGGCAGGTGGCATATTGATAAGTGGAATATCTGTGCCCACATCTGTACCCTGAACCCAAGAAAATTTATGGTCCGTTCTTATTTTAGAAGTCCAGTTGTTATACACGGCGGCATCTACACCCAAAAGTCTCGCATTGGTTTGTCTATAGTTCCAAACGGGGAAAGCACCTCTTATGGTAAATTCGACCCCGGTGGGTTCTAGAATAATAAAATCGTTTATAGCGTTTAAATAAGGCGCAAAGGTGTAACCCCATTTAGTACCGATTTTTTCCAGGGATAGGGAAACCTTGGATGATGTTTCGCTCTTTATTCTTAAGTCTCCCAGTTCAATTCTTGCAGCGGAATGGTGAAGGCCATCGCTGAAGAGCTCGGAAGGATTTGGTGCCCGCTGCGCCAACGAGTAATTGAAGCGCAGTTTTGTGTCCTTGCCAAAATCATACTGAAAACCAGCCGTGGCCGATACATTATGAAAGTTAAAGATAGGATTGGTAAGTAGCTGTGTGCCTAAATCTTCAATTACAATATCCCCAAAATCGTCATCATAACCACGTTCTTCCCAACGAGAAGTCCTATAGAATTTTTTAGCATCGATACGGGAGAAATCATAGCGGACACCGGCATCTAAAATAATATGGTCCTTAACGCGATATTCCGCCACCGAAAAAACACCTAAATCATATTTATCGTAATCCGGAATCAATCGCCTAACTCCGGTATCGGGATTGGCAAAATTATTCTGATACCGGCCCATAAGGCCTGTCTTAACCTGCAGCCCTTCCTTGGAATCGAACTGAAAATCAGTGGTTACGGAATGCGTGGTTAGACTAAGATCTAATGCCGCTTTGTTGGCATCGGCTCCTACGCGTATATCATATTCCAAACGGCTGTTCTTTTGAAAATCATATTGTGCCGTCCATTTTCCCAATCCTTCAAATCGCCTATAATAATTCAGTTTTCCAAGATGATGTGTCACTTCTTGATTGGGGCGGTCTATACCATAAGTAAAATCGTTGATGATATTGGGTTGCTGACTGTTGATGGATTGTATTAAATCGTCCACATTACCAATATGCGAAGCCCTTAAAATTCCGATATCCGAATTAAAATAGGAATAATAGGCCTCCCATCCCTGTAAAAAATCCCTTTTGCCCACAGAGAGCGCAACACCCTTTTCTTCTATTCCTGTATTGGATAACATATAATCCGGAGTTTCTAGGTCTCCCAGTTTTTTAAAGGAACCTTGGCCCTTAATATAAAGGCCGTTATTATAGGATTTTGTGAGCGTGGTGGTGATATTTCCACCTCTACCATTGGAAAACAGGTTGGTCTGGGTTTTTCCGAAAAGGGAATCCGTTCGTATAATAGGCAAGGGATTCATTATAATCACTCCTCCTATCGCATCGCCACCGTATTCCAAAGCTGCCGCGCCTTTAACAACGCTTATATCTTGGTTGGCGTTGATATCGACGTTCGGGGCGTGTTCTTCGCCCCATTCCATATCCTGCATGCGAACATTATTGTTCAATATCAGCACACGGCTCCCCATGAGCCCTTGAATAACGGGCTTTACAATATTGGCTCCTGTATTTAGGGAAGATATGCCGTTTAAACTCTTTAATGCATCGCCCAAACTGCTGCCGCTATATTTCTCCAGATCGCTTAGGGACAAACGTTCTTCTTGTGCAGATTTTGTATTTTTGGGACGGTTGCCCGTAACACGGACTTCTTCTAGCTCCTCCAAATGATGCTCTAGGAATATCTTTTTATAGGTATCTCCTTTTATCGTGAGCGTAACAAATTTTGAGGTACATTCCGGGTGGGAAACCTCCAGTTCCAAAACGCCATCACATAGGTCCTTAAACCTAAACTTGCCGTCGGCGCTGGATACGGTCTGTTTGTTTTTACCTGTAATGATAACCGTTGCTCCATTTAGGGGAGTGTTATCATGGAAATCTAAAATTTCACCTAAAAGGATATGTTCACAATCTTGCGCTAGACTTACACTGCCCCAAAGAAAGGCAATTAATAGCATTGCACTATATTTCATTTTCTGGATATTACGCTTGAATTGATTCTTTAAAAAAAAAGATATCATAAATAGTTTAGAAATTGGTGCTAAACTAAGGCTGGGGGAGGTCTACCAAAGAGAATGAAACGTAAAAAGGAAGAAGCAACCACCACAGTATATGATGTAGCGAGCTCTTTTTTGTTGACATTTATAAAAGGGAGTTGAACTGTTTGCGGCGGGGTAAAAACATATTCCGTATTCTGATTTTCTACGGCCAACTCGCAAATTGCACAGTTTTCTATGTCATCTGAAACAGAATCTTGATGGGTGTAAACATGAAAAGACGATACCTTGAAAAGTATCAATGCAAACAGTACAACTGCTACGCTATTTGAAAATAGTTTTGTCTTCACTTTGCGAAAATAATCAAAGGAACAGTATTTCTTGTTAAATAAAAGCTAAGTCTTTTTGTTAAATAGAAATTGAAGCCCCATTCTCCCCAACATTTTCTTCTCAAAGGCCCAAAAGAATTTGAACTGACCAAAAAGCCATCCAAAAACGACCAATAAAATCTGATAAAAGGGAAAAATGAGTACGATGCGCAACATCCAATATATGGTCTGTCCCCACCAAGTATCGGAAAAATTACTTTGGTCCATGCCCACCCAGGCCAAAAAGGGTTTAGCGATAAATACAGATGACGATCCGGTAATGGCAAATACAATAAAAATAATGACCACTTGCCTATTGCTCGTAATGCCCCAACGTTCCTTTAATTTCTTCATATACTATTAGAAGCCGCAAAAATACTTTTTATATGCGAGGAAGAAAAGGTCCTAGGCGTTGATTATATTTCCGCTGAAAAAAAACGAAGTAATTGTAGAGCTTGTAGTTTACTTCGTAACCGTAATCTATGTTTTGTTGATAGTCTATCTGCATTAAATACAAATCCGGATTGAATTGAAGTGGCTGTAGAGCCCTTTGGTTCCATTCCATGACTAGTATCCTATTTCTGTTTTCCAAGAAGTTCTGGGAGTAATAACCCTCTGGCCGGGCAATTGAATTGAGCCAAGTGTCAAAACCCAAATCTATTATAATAATTTCATACTCCACCTCATCATTGGATATGTTTACCGGTTCATCATGCTCTGAGGCGAATGCCAATTTTTCCTGATCAGAAATGGATAATGATTCTTTAGCACTTCCGCATCCGGAGAGCACGGCCAAAAGACCAAAGGTTAAGAAAACCACGAGGTTGGTACTAATTGCATTCCTTTTCATATCGTTAAGATACAAAAAAAAGCTACTTGTGTTCATAAGTAGCTTGTTTATGAATATAATTAAAAATTCTATTTACCGAACAGACCGCTAAGAATACCGCCAAGACCTCCTTTTTGTTTGTTACTGCCCATTACCATACCGGCAACGTCATCCAAGATGCTTCCATCTCCATCAGCATCTAGAAGCTTAGTAATCAGGCTTTTATTTTCTTGAGGCTGTCCTCCCAGCATACTGCCCAACAAGGCATTCATTCCCCCAGAATCTTTAACATTGCTCTGTGCCGTTTGTTTTCCAAGAAACCCCATTACTATAGGAGCTGCAATTTTTAGTATTTGCGCAACAGAACCTCCATCTAAGCCCGATTTTTGACTAAGGGCGTTTTCTACCTGTGGTGTTTTATTGCCAAAAACATGGCCTAAAATACCGGCTCCGTCCTGCATTACAGAATCGTCTACTCCTCCACCGAAAAGACCGCTGAGGTCATTCAAAATACTACCATCGTGTTTTCCCGAAAGTGCATTCATAAGTCCCGCAGCTCCTTCTGGAGTAGATACATTCTTTTTCATGGCACCTAAAATTAAAGGCATGGCCATGCTAAGAACGTTTGATGTTTGACTTTCGGACTGACCCGTTTGTCCGGCAACACCACTTATTAATTGTTTGCCCATTGGGCTGTTGAGTAAATCTAATAATCCTGACATAATATATTAGTTAAATTAATGTTCGCGGTAATGTACAAAAGGACTTTTAAAAAATGTATTTGTCAACGCTATTTTAGAAGTGTAATTATCTGGGCGGCAAGTTCAAGCCCAATGCGCTCTTGTGCCTCAAGGGTTGCGGCCCCAATGTGGGGGCTAAGAGAAATATTGGGATGCATTAAGATTCGTATCTCTGGACTCGGTTCAGACTCAAAAACATCCAATGCGGCAAAGGCTACCTTTTTGCTTTCCAAGGCATCGATCAATGCAACTTCATCCAAAACACCGCCTCTGGCCGTATTTACGATGCCGACGCCATCTTTCATTAGGTTGAATTCCGCTTCGCCCAAAACATATTTTCTTTGTGCGGGCACATGAAGACTAATGAAATCCGCCGATGCCAAGACCTCATTTTTTGTACTGTTCTTTAAATTAATAGTAACCTGCTGCCCATCAAAAAAAACTAAGGTAATAGCGCATTGATCAACGGAAAGGTCGTGATATATCACTTTCATACCTATGCCCAAAGCTATTTTTGCTGTGGCCTGCCCAATTTTACCAAAACCAATAATGCCCAGAATTTTTCCCCTAAGTTCCGTTCCTTTGGCATAGGTCTTTTTTAACTGTTTGAACTTACCATCGCCGTCTAAGGGCATATTCCTATTGGCATCGTACAAGAAACGCACGGCACCATACAAATGGGCAAAAACCAATTCCGCTACAGATTCCGAGGATGCGCTGGGCGTATTGATAACCCGTATCCCTTTCTGTTTGGCATAGTCCATGTCAATATTGTCCATGCCAACACCTCCACGACCTATTAGTTTTAAACTGCTGCAACCGTCTATCACATCCTTAGCCACCTGTGTTGCGCTTCGAACCAAAAGTCCGGTAAATTGGTGCTCATTTATAAAACGCACCAATTGTTCTTGGGCCACATTGGTGGTAATTACCTCAAAACCGGACTGCTCGAGGGCATCAATTCCCGATTGTGATATGCCATCGTTTGCTAATATCTTCATAATTATCCCTTCCGTTCCATTTCGCTCATCACATCTACCAGAACGCCTACACTTTCTAGCGATAAGGCGTTGTACATACTTGCCCTGTAGCCACCAACGGATCTATGGCCGCTTAAACCATTTATGCCAGCATCTTTTAGCATGGTCTCAAAAGCATCCTTGAGCCCTGCCTCGGTAATGTTGAACGTTGCATTCATGAGAGATCGATCATCCTTATTGGCATAACCTTCAAAAACGGGGTTTAGATCAATTTCCGAATACACTAACTGCGCTTTTTTCTCGTTTATTTTTTCTATCACCTCGATGCCACCTAGATTTTTTAACCATTCCAGGGTAAGCATGGACACATACACAGGAAAAACGGCTGGCGTGTTGAACATGCTATCCTTCTTAATATGTACTTTATAATCGAGTATGGAGGGTATTTTTCTGGAAACCTTACCTAAGATATCCTCTTTTACAACCACCAAGGTAGTGCCGGCGGGACCCATATTTTTCTGTGCTCCGGCGTATATCAAGTCGAACTGCGAAAAATCCAGCACTCTTGAAAAAATATCGGAGCTCATATCGCAAACCAGCGGTGCATCGGTATTCGGAAATTTTTTGAACTGCGTCCCAAAAATGGTATTGTTGGAGGTAAGGTGCAAATAGTCCAACCCTTTGGGCACACTATATCCCTTGGGAATATAATTGAAGTTTTCATCTTTGGAGGATCCTACTTCCACAACCTCTCCAAAAAGCTTGGCTTCCTTAATGGCATTATCGCTCCAAGTGCCTGTATTTAAATAGCCTGCCTTTGTCTCCAAAAGATTATAGGCGACCATTACGAACTCCAAGCTGGCCCCTCCGTGCAGGAATAGGGCCTGATAGCCTTTTCCTTCCAGTCCCAAAAGTTCTAGCGCCAAAGCTCTAGCTTTTTCCATGACCGCGACAAAGTCTTTGCTTCGGTGCGATATTTCGATCAATGAAAGCCCTGAACCATTAAAATCCATAACCGCTTCCGAGGCTTTCAAGAGTACCTCTTGTGGCAATATACAAGGGCCTGCACTAAAATTATGTTTTTTCATCTACTTGCGTTTTAGTATTTTATATCTGTCATTCCATTGCCTGTCTGCGTATCCTGACTTTCTATGGATAATCATTTGTTAGTCAATAGCTATAAGGTAAACAAGAATTAAAATGACGGGTTTGATATTAATAAAATTTTGAAGGGTAAAGATCATAATTTTCCAAGGAATCTACCCATTGGTACGTAAATTATTCTAGGATGTTTTTAACAGGAACTCAACAGTATCCACACCGTCCGCATAGTCCCGCAATTCTGGTGTTTGTGTTTTGCCAAAGGCTATTTCATTTGGAAACAATCCTTTGGAAACCACGCATTGTATTGCTTCGGCATCCTCTTCTATTTTTGATTTTACAGCTTCAATAGTATCGTATTCCTCATAAAACGCGGTGGCTATGGGCGAAGCATAGCTTGCGTCTTCCTTCAGCATAAAGAATCCGTTATCGAGTATAGTAAACTGGCTCATTAAATAAACCGCTTTATTATAATCGTAATTATTAGCATATTTATGTTGATGGATGATTTGGTTATGTGGAAATATGGCGTTAAAAAAAGCATCGAAACTATACCCCTTGGGAACCAATAATTTGGATACGCTTCTGCAGCCTAATCCATAAAACCTAAAGATGTCCTCGCCCAAGGCCGCGAGTTCTTGTTCCGATTCTTTACCTGTAAGCACGGCAACGGAGTTTCTGTTTTTCCGGATAATATGGGGCTTTTTACCAAAATAATACTCAAAATAGCGGGAGGTATTGTTGCTCCCTGTGGCTATGACGGCATCAAAATCGGTTAGGCGGTCTTTGGTGAACACCACACGATTGTTAAAATCGTGATGTACATGTATTAAATAATCCACCAGTAAGGGCAATACTAAGGTATCGTTACTAGAAAGTTTTACCACAGCCGAATTCCCCGTAACAAGTACCGCCAGTAGATCGTGAAATCCTACCATAGGAATATTTCCTGCTAAAATAAGTGCAACCCGTTTGGCGTTATTAAGTGAAAGGTCATAGTTGGAAAGCCAGGCATCTAAATTTTCAGTGGTCAGGGCTTTGGCCCATGATTCCAAGGCAAACAACAAATTGTCTTGGGTAAACCAACCGTTATGATGATGGGCCGTCTCTATGGTATGATGAAGTTTTGTGGCCCAAGCTTCGTTAGCGCCTGTAACCGGCGTACTTTTAGCAACTGAATTCCCGTATTCGGAAAGAAAATTACCAAGTCTAACAAAAGCTTCAATATTAGGATTGTGCGGGGTCATTATATTTGTAAAAGGAATTTTTAGGGATTATCTTTGTGCAAAAGTAAGGATACTCCATAAAACATGTTCAACTATTGTTTTAGAAGGGATTGAAAAGGAATTCGTTGCAAAACGACACATGTTAAAAAGAGAATTATGGCTATTATAATAACTGATGAGTGTATTAACTGCGGTGCTTGCGAACCGGAATGTCCAAATACGGCAATTTACGAAGGTGCGGACGAGTGGCGCTATAGTGATGGTACTTCTTTAAAAGGAAAGGTAGTTTTGCCAAATGGTAAAGCCGTAAATGCCGATGAAGTTCAGGAACCCATCAGCGACGAAGTGTACTATATATCGCCAGATAAATGTACCGAGTGTGTGGGCTTCCATGAAGAACCCCAATGCGCGGCGGTTTGTCCGGTAGATTGCTGCGTCCCGGATGATAGCCATGTGGAAACTAAAGAAGTACTTCTTGGGAAGCAAAAATTTATGCATCCGGAGTAACGGATTTTTTAAGTTTCTAACTTCTCCGCTACAAATATGTACGTATCAAACGCATACGTGGGGCGGTCAAAAATTTCTAGGAGTTTAAAACCAGAAGATTTTAGTTTTTGTTTTATTACAGATGGGCTAAAGACCCTGAAAACAGTTTGGTCTTTGCCCAAAAATATTTCGTGGCCTTTTTCAATTTTAAAATATTCGGCCTTCCAATCTATTAAATGGTAGCTTTCTGATTCTAATTTTTTCCATTCAGAGTCGCGATAAAATTCTTTTCCATTAACGTTCGATTCATGTCTTACGTTTCTATTTTCTAAAATATAGGGAATGAAACGTTCTGAATCAATACAATCGAAAATAAATACTCCCTTTGTTTTTAAATTAGTATATACAGCTGTAAATGTCGCTCCCAAATCTGAATCCGACATTAAATAACTGGTAGAACGACCAGTAATTAGTATTGCATCATGTTGTTCGTTGATGCCAAATTGACGCATATCTCCTTGAACGAAATTTGCATTTGGATTTTTATGCTTTGTAATGGCAAGCATTGCTTCACTATAATCTAACCCTATGTAATTTAAAATCCTTTATAAAAAAAGGAGCTAAATTGCCGGTACCACAGACCATTTCAAGAATATTTGAAGCGCCATACTTTTGACAAATATTTTTATAGAATTTATATTCCTGAGGATAATCTATAAAACCTTGGTAGATTTCGTCATAGACCTTTGCCAAATTAGTACCATAAAGTTCATGCATAGTAAAACAAAAAAACTGCTTAAAAATAGGCAGCTTTTTCAAATAAAAAATTTAAAAGTTTTAAAACGGATAGTTCAATGATAAATTGAACATTGTACTTAATTGGCTAAAGTGATAGTCATCCTAAGTCATCTGGGAATATTTTCGCTTGAAAGAAATTAAATTTTTAGTAGCGTTTGTAACCGCCGCTCCATCAAGTACTGCTTGGCCTGTTGCCGTTACATCTATTAACCTCCATTTAAAATTTGGTTAAACAACAACCCTTCATTCTTCCAGTAAAAACTATATTTGCATCGTTTTATAAAAATTCAACCATGAAAGCAGGTATCGTAGGATTACCAAACGTAGGGAAATCAACACTTTTTAATTGTTTGTCCAATGCCAAGGCACAAAGCGCAAACTTTCCGTTTTGTACCATTGAACCGAACATAGGTGTCGTAAACGTACCTGATGCTAGGTTGCAAAAACTTGAAGGTCTGGTAAATCCGGAACGTGTGTTGCCCGCAACCGTGGAAATCGTAGATATCGCTGGCTTGGTAAAAGGTGCCAGTAAAGGCGAAGGCCTGGGCAACCAGTTTTTGGGAAACATACGCGAAACCGATGCTATTCTTCACGTCCTCAGGTGTTTTGACGATGACAATATTGTTCATGTAGATGGCAGTGTAAATCCGATAAGGGATAAGGAGACCATTGATATGGAATTGCAACTGAAGGATTTGGAGACGGTCGATAAAAAGTTGGAAAAGGTTAAAAGAGCCGCGAAAACAGGAAATAAGGAAGCCCAAAAGGAGGAAGGGGTTTTACTTACGATTAAAACGGGTCTTGAGGCCGGAAAATCTATACGAGCTTTAGAAATTTCGAAAGAGAACAGAATAGAATTTGTAACGCCCTTACAGTTTATTACAGACAAACCCGTGATGTACGTCTGCAATGTGGATGAGGGTGCTGCAGCAACTGGAAACGCCTATGTAGAAAAGGTTAAAACTGCGGTAGCCGATGAAAATGCCGAAGTCATTGTCCTTGCCGTGGGCACCGAAGCCGATATTACAGAATTGGAAACCTATGAGGAGCGACAAATGTTCTTGGAGGATTTAGGATTGGATGAGCCGGGATCGGCAAAACTCATTCGTGGTGCTTACCGTCTGTTGAACCTAGAAACCTACTTTACGGCCGGTGTAAAGGAAGTGCGTGCCTGGACTATTCCCGTTGGTGCCACGGCACCCCAAGCTGCGGGAGTTATCCATACTGATTTTGAAAAGGGATTCATACGCGCAGAGGTCATTGCCTATGCTGACTACGTAAGTTATGGCAGCGAGGCCAAAGTAAAGGAAGCCGGTAAAATGAAGGTAGAAGGAAAGGAATACATTGTAAAGGATGGCGATGTGATGCACTTTAGGTTTAATGTCTAAAATACGGCCTGATAGTTAAGAATACTTTCATTTTACTTGACTACTGTTCATAAATGCGCAAACGTTCTTTTGCTAATTTCAACTCTTTTTCCAAGTGGTTTACTTTTTGTAACATGTGATTAAGTGCGTCTATTCCTTCCAGATTGATCCCTAATTCTTCTCGTAATCTGTTTACACGTTCAATTTCTACAATGTCCTGAGTATGAACATATTTATGCTCCTCAATTAAAAGTACTTGTATAAATCCATATTCCTGTAGGGATTCTATAAATTCAAGTGATGTTCTGGTCTGTTGGCAATAGTGACTTACCAAAATTAGATGTTCTTTTTCCATCAGTTTCGTAATTGTGAGAGTTGTGTAAAAAGCGTTTTCTCTTCATCGGATAGTTTGGTGGGCATTTCAATCTTGTAGGTTACGTAAAGGTCTCCAAAAACATTCTTTTTCTTGTAAACGGGCATTCCCTTGCCTTTCAGCTTCACCTTTACGTCGTTCTGCGTTTCTGGTTTTAGTTTTAATTTTACTTTTCCCGTGAGCGTTTTTATTTCTATTTCGCCGCCCAATAATGCCGTGTATAAATCAACATTTTGAGTCGTGTACAAGTCGCTTCCTACGCGTTGAAAAGTGGTATCGTTCAATACTCGGAAGGTAAGGTACAAATCGCCTTTGGGCCCGCCATTGACACCGTCGCCACCGTACCCGCCAATTTTAATGGTTTGGCCATCGTCCACACCGGCGGGAATGGTAATCCTGATTTTTTTATTGCCCAAGTCCAAGGTTTGTTTCTGGTCTTCCAACACATCCGAAAGTTTTAAGCTTAGGGTGGCATTCAAATCCTGACCTTTATATTGTGCCGTGCTTCTGCCGCCCGCGCTATAGCCAGCGCCACCGAACATAGATTCAAAAAAGTCTGAAAAATCTTGCTGACCAGAATTTTGGTTTGAAGTATAACGTCTTCCGCCGCCACCAGAAGAGGAACGCTGATTTCTTTTGGCTTCCTCAAAAGCATCCGCATGTTCCCAGTCCTTGCCGTATGCATCGTATTTCTTTCGTTTTTCCGAATCGCTGAGTACTTCGTTGGCTTCATTTATTCGTTGAAACTTCCGTTGTGCCTCGGCATCATTAGGATTTAGGTCTGGATGCAACTTGCGAGCCAATTTTCGGTATGCCTTTTTAATATCGGCTTGGGAGGCCTTGGAATCAATTTCCAAAACCTTATAATAATCTATAAAATCCATATGTTTCAAAATCGATTTGGAAGGTAAACAAAGTAGCTTGTTTCTGCAATGATTTACATCAGGCTTTATGAACCAAATCTCTTGTGTTCAAACTCCTATCCTAAAGCCTATTTTCCTGCTGCTTGCCACTTTTACAAAAAAAAATTGAACGCACTCCGAAAAGGGGCTTTGTTTTGTAATTGGGAAATATTGATTTGAAGTGTTGAAAAATCGGCTCAACTGAAATTCTAACTCTTTAACTCTTTTCCTCCTTGACTTGAGTTTTCAGAGCAACCTCAATTTAGGATTTTGATAATTTATTTTTTTTGGAATGTACTACTATTGAATTGTTTCATTAGCATCAAAAAATTAGGGTATCGAATCGGAATCGAATCAAGTATTGGGTCATACCTATCAACAAAACCCCCTAAATCATTGTTAATTACTTTAGGTCGCAGGGGTTTGTTCTTTTTATGAGTCGCATTATCTTTAACAATTAATAAATTATGTAGTAAACATGTCAGAAGACACCAAGTATACCGAAGACAATATACGCTCGCTCGATTGGAAAGAACACATCCGATTGCGGCCGGGTATGTATATTGGTAAGCTTGGCGACGGTTCCTCCGCGGACGACGGTATCTATATCCTTCTTAAGGAGGTGATAGACAACTGTATAGATGAATTTGTAATGGGTTCCGGAAAGACCATCGAGATTGTCATTAA
>Ga0075117_1000495_pt1 | contig 26819 bp, 28 predicted proteins | sample AntAceMetag02UKJ_FD_69789 | JGI IMG/M metagenome (GOLD analysis project Ga0075117, IMG submission 69789) | Saline lake microbial communities from Ace Lake, Antarctica - Antarctic Ace Lake Metagenome 02UKJ | ecosystem: Environmental > Aquatic > Non-marine Saline and Alkaline > Saline | place... | reverse complement strand
GTATTTGTTTAATAGTCAATCAAATACAATTATTATTCCATCTTAAAAAGCTACCCCAATGAACATCAATGGGGTTTTGTTCAACGTGCGGAAGTACGCAACAGTCGTTTTGTTAGATTTGAGTATCAAATAACAAAAAAATATCTAAAATATTGATAATTAGTAAGATAAAGAGTTGAATCTATTTGTAAACGTTTATTAACTGTTAAAAACGGATAAATCGCCTAAAACCTGCCGCCTTGGTCTTAAAAGACCACCTGGGTTGGGGAAAACAAGGTGTGGAATTTTGACTTAGGGTCTATTAAATTATTACTTTCAAAAGCGATTCTGTCTATCAAACGAGCCCAAAGTGGCTGAGCAATAGTGAAAATATCCCCAAAAGTGTTTCGGAACAGAATTTAAATTAAGAAGAAGTGGCTCAGGTTTACATCCAAGCCACTTCTTGTCATACACTTTTTCGGGAATGGCGTTTTAAATTTTACTTTTATTAATGGCTTTTCTGACCATTTTTTCATTCATTACCGTTTGAATTTCGATTGGCATGTGTTTGGCCATCCAACCCATCATTTTGTTTCTACCACCTGGAATAGAAAGAAACCTTTTCCCTAAACCATCTAGTCCTATTTCTGCAACTATGGAAGGGTCCATTGCTTTCATTGGTATTTTACTCCAATCCATCCCATTATCTGCCACCATTGGAGTATTCGTTAATCCAGGAGACAAAACACTCACATAAACTCCTTTTGGTTTGAGTTCACCATAAAGAGAAGCACCTAAATTCAACACATAGGCCTTGGCTCCGGCATAATTTGAAAAATAAGGGCTAGGCATATGTCCAGAAAGGCTAGCAATCATGAGAATACCTCCTTTGCCCCGTTTTACCATTTCTTTGCTGAAATGATGCGTCAGTTCTAATGTTGTAACCACGTTTAGTTGAACGGCTTGTAGTTCCTTTTCTATAGAGGTTTTTTCAAAAGCTCCGTTTACTTCGATTCCAGCAGCTAAAACGAGTAGACCAATTTCTTTTTCTATTTGTTTTACTTTTTGTACTCCTTCTTTGCTTGCTAAATCCGCAGAAATAATAGCTGTTTCTACGCCATACCTTTCTTCAATAGAAGCGGCATGTTCTTTCAGTTCTTTTTCTTTTCTTGCCACTAATACAATGTTTAGTCCTTTAGCAGCTATCTGACTTGTTAGTTTTGCACCTATTCCAGAGGTTGCTCCGGTTATTAATGCCCAGTCACCGTAGTGACTTTTAAAATCCTTTCTCAAGACTTATTAGTATTCAGACCAATGAGAGGATAGATAGGATCAGAACCCATTATAGCGGGTAAGATAATTCCAGCACCCACTAATCCCCACCAAGATTGCTCTATGACACCAAAAGCGATAATTAAGATGCTCAATACGATCCTGATGATTTTGTCTATTTTTCCAACGTTCTTTTTCATAGTTACTTTTATTTTAAAAATTTGTGATCTATTAGATTTACTGATTTGAAATCGGGTTTTGTTTGTAATACCTTCTCTGTGCTCTTTATAACCTGCAATCACTTTCTCTAAATGCATTGCACGCTAATTGTTGATTTCTAATTCAACAGTTATTTTGTTGGAGTTTTACAATAGATGTTAGTCTGTGCTTGAGCCTAAGACCATTTAATAATGCTGTAAGACTTGTTTTTATTCGTTTCATGCCTTGCCGTTTTAACTTCAGAACAAAGATGACAAAGATGCGAGCCAAGCGTTTTACATTTCAGTTCAAAACCTGACCATTTTAGCTCATTCGATAATCGGAAGGGGATTTGCCAATTTGTTCTTTAAAAGCTCTATTAAAGGTGGTTAACGAGTCATATCCTAAATCGTAGGCGATGTCTGAAATCCTTAAATCTTTATTCATTAAGGAATCTGCTGCTTTCCGAATTTTCATTTTAGTGATATACCTGGCAGGGCTTTCGGTGTAAACTTCTTTAAATTTTCTTTTGAAACTGGATAAGCTCATGTGACACAAAGAAGCAAACTCGTTCAGATCTAAATTTGAATAAAGATTATGCTGTATGACGGCCTCAAATTTGGCGAAATTGGGTTTAAACATGGAAGCTAAAAAATCAACTTCAGAAGGAGCTTTGACCGTTTTTGTCATTAATATAACAAACTCACGAAGCTTGGTCTTTATTAAATGTTCATCTGCTAGTTCAGGATTATCTAGAAGTATGCTAATACTTTCTCTGTAATGTGTCAAGAGCTGATTTACTTGGACCTGCTTCAGGTTATAATTGATTTGATGCTGTGAATTTTTAATGTCAAAGTCAAACAAGTCTTGAGCCAATTCAGGATAAAACATAAGCCCAACAACTTCTATATTGTCTTTTTCGCTGTTTGTCTTTTTAGTGGTTTCATAGAAATAATTCATGCATTTGGCCAGAAGAGCAGTCTCCTTGTTGAGAAGTAAGCGTTCGGTTTGAGATCGAATATGAAACTCTCCTTGATTTACAAAAATGAAACAGGCCTCATTTTCATAATACTCTTTAGGAACACGGCTAAAGGACGAAACATGAACTTTTTGGAAAACTACGCGTCCTTTGTATTTTATTGTTTTTAAGGTCTGCTCCATTTTTAGTTATGCTCTACACGTGGAAATACTCAACAATCCTTGCGTTAAATTTAGGTCTAAAGTAATTAAGGCAACCACAAGATTAGTGTTAAAATTGCCAAAGCTACGATGCCTAGAATGTTCAATTTGACCAATATTTTTCAGTTGATCGTTTATGGTCTCAATGACCGATCTTTTTCGGAGTAAAATCTTATCTCTCATAGTCATTAAACAGTTTTTCATTTTGTTCCTTATACCCGTAACCAAATGTAATCCATCTTCAAAAAGCACTTGAAATAAGTTTTCTGAAATATAGCCCTTATCGGCATACAAACTACCGAAAGCTTTCTTCAAGATTTGCCAATTTTTAAAGGTGTCCGATCATCAACATTAGCCTGTGTAATGACGAAATTGAGGATTTCTCCTTTATCATTGACGATTATGTGAAGTTTGAAACCATAGAAGCATCGGGGACTAGTTCCATGGTAGATTTTCCTATAGTAGCAATGTTTTTAAACACGTTATTCCTACTTATACGTTTATTTTTACACGCCCGAATTGGTGTGGAATCCACAAAAGAAATACCACTGCATTCACCCAAACAGCAGGTCTTTAAAAACAGAGTTAAGGGCAGTACATTTGACTGCATTAATTCAACAAAACGATTGTAAGAAACAGTACGTGGAAATTCACTTTTTAAATGCAGTTAAACATAGGAAATATAGAAATGTTTGAAACACCTAATACCGCTCGTATGAAACAAAATTGTAATGGTGAGAATTTCACTCATAGACATAGAGCTCTTTCTGTTCCTCTTCATTTTTCCAGAAGAAAGGAGTCTCTTGCGAAAAGCTGGCTCAAATACAAGACAAAAGTCATCAATTGAACAGAATATTTCGGTATTTTTATCATTAGGAATCATAAGAATATGGTGTTTATTCTCTTGACATTCAGTACATTAATATACTAAATACTCTCCTTCTTTTTCCTGAAAATTAGACTTTTCTTACATCGAACTCAGGTTATAAAGTTTAGCTAACAGGTTCTTCCTCCCCCTGCATTTATTTGTCCATAAAAAATCTGGACAGCTGCAAAACCCTGGTCTCTTGCAAAAGTAAAATAGCTGAGTTCTTTAAGTAAGAAAGTTTGGTAACACCGGGCTTCCTGACAATTGATGAATAGCTTGGGCACCTCTTGCGTAAAGGCATTAAAAGCAATCGCTAATCCAAATAGAAGGTTAAAAAAATCTTTTCTTCATAGATGAGGCATTTGACTTGGTAAAGCATTAATAAGAGAGCACCAAAACTACCAAGCGTTACCCTTAATAAGACAATGTGCTAAGACAATTTCTATCTTGGTTGAGATAGGTCTCATTACCATAAACCTAACAATAGTCTAAGCTTCAAAATCAAATGACGGCATTATTATCTAGAATCTTCAGCTATCTTAAAGGCGTCTAGTCTAGGTATCAAATTGGTAGAAATGTGTTATAACACCACCTGCTTTTGTCACTCTTTTATAGCTCAAATTTGATTGGGAGGGCCTTTTCGTAGATGTCTATTATGTTCTAAGTTGGCTAGGAAAAATCGCCACTTTTTACCGCAAAATCAACTGCCCTGGCAGTAAGAGCCATATAAGTTAAGGATGGGTTTACATAGCTACTACTGGTCATACAGGCACCATCTGTTACAAAAACATTTTCGCAGCCCCATACTTGATTGTTTTTATTTAGCACAGAAGTTTTGGGATCTTGGCCCATTCTAGCCGTACCCATTTCGTGTTTTGATAAGCCTAGAGGTGGGTTTTCTTTTCTATATGTTTTTACATTTTTCGCTCCACAGGCTTCAAGAGTTTCACCTGCACTTTGTTCCATATCTAATCTCATTTTCATCTCATTTTCTTTAAATTCGGCATCAAAAACTATTTTAGGCATTCCGAATTGATCTTTTTCAGTTTCGTGGAGATACATTCTATTTTCTTCATACGGCAGGCATTCACCAAAAGAACTTATGCCTATTCCCCAAGGGCCTACTTGTTTTAAGGCTTCTTTATAGGCTACCCCAAAACTTGGGGCACCTTCGGTATTTCCTCTACTACGACCTGCACTACCTTGAAAGTCAAAACCTCTCAGGTAATCTCGTTTGTCTCCATGAATATTTCTAAATCTTGGAATAAAGATGCCCGCTGGTCTTCGTCCATAATAGTATTGATCAAGGAAACCATCCACTTCTCCACTAGCACCAACCCTTGAGTGATGGTCCATTAAATTTCTACCTAATTGTCCGCTATCATTACCGAGTCCATTTGGAAAACGCTTCGATTTAGAATTAAGCATTATTTGGGTAGTACCAATGGTAGATGCATTTAAGAATAGTATTTTGGCGAAGAATTCTGTACTTACTTTGGTTTCGGAATCAATAACTCTCACTCCACTAGCCTTTTGAGTTGCTTCATCAAATATGACTTCACTTACCACGCCATTGGTCAGTACGGATAAGTTACCCGTTTTCATAGCCGCTGGTAAAGCCCCAGCATTTGTGCTATAATACCCACCATATGGACAACCTTTGGCACACATATTCCTGCTTAGGCAGTTAGTTCTTCCTAGCGAACGCTGCTCTTCTGTAGGTTCGGTGAGATGTGCCACTCGGCCAATTGTCATTATTCTTTCTTCACCATAAATCTCCTTCATTTTGTTTTGAAAGTGTTTTTCTACACAATTCAATTCAAAGGGTGGCTGAAAGTCGCTATCTGGAAAATGATCTAAGCCTAATTTTTCGCCACTGACTCCCACAAATTTCTCAATATAACTGTACCATGAAACCAAGTCTTCATATCGAATTGGCCAATCTACGGCGATTCCTTCTTTTGCATTGGCCTCAAAGTCTTGAGGCCCCCATCTTAAGGCTATTCTCCCCCACAATAAGGACTTCCCACCGATCCCTTTCCCTCTGTACCAGTCGAATGGTTTCTCTCTATTATAGGGTGTTTCATTAAATGGCATCCAAAACTGATCGTTGGTTTCGTTGATCGGATAACTGCCCTCTGTCGTCATTCTCGGAAAACGCTCCTTTATTTCTTTGGTTAATCCGCCATGATGCGGCATTTGCCAAGGGTCTTTCGTAGCATGGGTATAATCTGTAATGTGTTCTCTTTTTGGGCCACGCTCAATCATGAGCACTTTGAGCCCTTTTGCGGTAAGCTCTTTAGCGGCTATTCCTCCACTCATACCGCTACCCACGACAATGGCGTCATAAGTTTGAGTCGTTTTACTTGAAGAGTTTATATACATAAGTAAGATTTCAATAGGTGAGAAAAACCAGACGGGCCTTATTTGAGCTTAAAGGAAATAATTGGATTTGTAGCTCCTTTTTTTTAGGGCTTTCTTTATAGTTTTGCAAATATATATTCAGACCTAATGACGAGAACAATACTTTATTACCTATTAGCTGTACTATTCATTATTCAGTTAATAAGACCTGAGCAAAACACCTCTGATGAGATTTCAGTAAACGATATCAGTGCTAAATACGCAGTGCCTGAAGAAGTAAAAACAATTCTTAGCAAAGCATGTACAGATTGCCACAGCAACAATACAGTCTACCCTTGGTATGCTAATGTTCAACCCATTGCCTGGTATTTGGATGATCATATTCAAGACGGGAAAAAGCACTTTGATATGTCTGAGTTCTTCGCGTATGAACCTTGGAGAGCATATCACAAATTGGAAGAATTAGAAGAAGAGGTCAAAGAAAACAAAATGCCATTGGATAATTATGTGAGAATTCATGAGGCTGCCGAATTAAGCGAAGAGGAAAAAATGCTATTGATTTCTTGGTCAAAGGGCATTAGAAGAGAAATGGCGGCCGACAGCACTTTAGACATTGCGAAGCCAAAAAAGAAATAAGCGTCATCCTCTCCTAGAGCCGTATGGATAATTTAGATTCCATTTATACGAATTACATAGTTTGGGGTGGCTTTAATGCCTAAATTGTCGTTTAATCAAATAGCGAACAGACTATGTCAATGTTATTGTTTTTAGGTTTGGCAGCCATAATTGCCAGTTTTGTAGTCAATACTCCGTCATCGCCCTTACAAAAAATGTCAGGCATCATAAGAATAGCAGGTATTGTGCTTTTACTTCTTGGTGCTTTGTCAAAGGCCGTAATTCAGATAGATCCAGGGCAGGTAGGTGTGCAGTCGCTTTTTGGAAATGTTCAAGAGAGAACGCTACCTAGTGGACTAAGCGTGGTGAACCCCTTAGTTGCGGTTAAAGAGTTTGACATTAAGACTCAGAATTATACCATGTCTGGTATAAATGATGAAGGACAGAAAGGAGGAGATGATGCCATTAGAGCTTTATCTGCTGATGGTTTGGAAGTGACTATAGATTTAACGGTTCTGTACAGAATTATACCAGCAAGTGCTCCAAAAATATACAGGGAGTTAGGTACGAGTTACAGAGACTTAATAGTAAGGCCGATAGCTAGGACAAGAATTAGAGACTTGGCGGCTAATTACGAGGCAGTTTCACTGTATTCTTCCAAGAGAGAAGAGTTTCAAAACAAAATTTTTGAGGCCATCGATGTTGATTTTACTGCTCGTGGGTTAGTATTGGAGCAGCTTTTGGTAAGAAATATCACCTTGCCAGAATCTGTTAAGAGAGCTATTGAGTCTAAAATAAATGCGGAGCAAGATGCTCAAAAGATGGAGTTTGTTCTTCAAAAAGAGGAGCAAGAAGCAGAACGTAAAAGAGTAGAAGCTAGAGGTATAGCAGATTATCAGAAAATCATTACTTCGACGCTTACAGACAAGCAACTACAGTATGAAGCTATTTTAGCTCAAAAAGAATTGTCTCTTTCTCCAAACGCCAAAGTGGTTATTATGGGAAGCGGTAAAGGAAACATTTTGATTAATCAGTAAGGTTAATTCAAAATGCTGTAAAAACGAAGAGGCCACCTTTTGGGTGGCCTCTTTCTAATTGTACACTGGATTATTAGTCGTTTGCACATAATCTTTATCAATCACATTTGAATTCATATTTAACGTTTTGAGTACTCGTTTCTCCGTTCCTTTCAGTCATCGTTTGAGATGAACTAGGTAATCCATTTTTGGCGTATTCGTAAAAGATATCCGTCTTTTGGCCCACTTGACCATCCTCATCATATATCATTCCCGAAACCAAATTATTACTTCCAAAGAAGCTAAAGAAGTTATTAGCAATACCTACAAACCCTAAGGCAGCAGTTTTATATGCAGCTGGATGAAACTGAGGCGGCTGATCATAAACGTCTCCTCTAAAGGCTAATTTCTCGGGCTCTCCATCTATACTCGTATAAACGGCATTCACATTTTTGTCTTTAAAGTTTATTCGTGTAATGGCATTAATTTCGCTCCCAAAAGCAGAGAATTTCGTCAATACAGACGAGATTTTACCATCACTAATAACGAAAGTGTTCGTAATAATTGGAATTCCTGCAATATGAGGTAGGTGTTTGGCTAACCCGTCCTTCTGCGTCGTAGATATAGTCAACATTTAACGTTTCTAAATCATTTTCTGTCTCCACCTTCATATTAGTGATGACATTTTTCTCATTATATTTAAAGCTCATGGTAGTTTTGCTTTCCTCAAAACTATAAATTCTAATAAGATTATCTTTGACATACTCAAAATCTTGAATGGTTTTGCCAGTCTCAGAAGTGAGGGCTAAGAGAGGACAAACAGGCTTGCCTTCTCCAAAAGGACTAACGTCTTTATTCTTCTTTTTTCTACATGCAAATACCAGTGGTAGGATCAAGCAGATTACAAGTGCATTGCGTAAATTACTTTTCATTTGTATTAATTCCTGACTAATTATCAGTGTTACAAAAATGATACCGTTATGCAGGAATAAAGAAAGAACTTTAAGGATGCTTAAGTCAGAGTTGGGGGATTTAAACATGAATATCCTTACACCTTCGTGCCTTTTAGCCAATCTTGCTAAACCTTATGATTTGTCTGTAGTCTTAGTTCCTGCTTTGGTGGTGAGAATACTCTCTTTAAATGCATGTTGGTCAAAATACTGTAAGCTCTTCATCTCAAAAACTCGTTTCGTCTCTAGATAGATGTTCGCCCATATTTTGTGGATAAAGGAGTCCTTATTTAGCCCCTCGCTTTTGCTTCCAATTCATGAAATTGCTTAAATGCAGTTTGTATAGTCGTTGTAGCCTTTAAGCCCAAAAGGGCCTGCCATTTGAGCCTCAATAGCCAGGGTATCTACTGCTTTTTTATAAGAGGCAAACGCTGTTGTCTTCCATGTCCGAAGCTTGGCATGAAGGAGAGGTCTTATTAGTGGCGAACTGTGAAGTCCATAAGAGTGCTCTCCTTAAAGAAAGCTTTTAACTGATATTTGAGATGTGATAGTCTTTAGTCTTCTATCTTATATTTAGCTAAAAATATTGTTAGTATACTTGACTCTTGACCCCTCGAGCCTTTTTTGAAATTATTCAACAATAATTCCTCGATACTCAACTTTTAATTTTTCGCAAAGTTTAGAACTAATCTCTTGATCCCCATCTTTTACCCTTGATCCGCAAAAACCTTCTTTAGAAGGAAAATTTACTAACTTGCCGAAGAAGAAGTAAATTTTCCTAATTAATCTTCCCACTATTTAATTCTGTATAAACAGATGGCAAAAATCCTTGTAATTGATGACGAGAAAAGTATAAGAGATGCTCTAAGAGATATCTTGGAGTACGAAGGTTACCAAGTAGATGAGGCTAAAGACGGTCAAGAAGGACTAGAAATGGTTCTTAGTACACCTTATGACGTAGCTTTATGTGACATTAAGATGCCTAAGCTGGAAGGGCTAGACGTTCTTCAAAAAGCTAAAGAAGAGGGCTCTATAACTCAGTTTGTGATGGTATCGGCTTTTGGTAATGTAGAAAATGCCGTTGAGGCCACTAAGCGTGGAGCTTTTGACTTTATTACCAAGCCACCAGATTTGAACCGCTTATTGGTTACGGTAAGAAATGCCATTGAAAAGGCAAATGATGTAGAGGTTATAAAGACCCTAAAAAAGCGTGTCTATAAGAAAAACGAGATTGTAGGCGATTCAACTATCATAATGAAGGTGAAGGAAACTATTGCACGCGTGGGTCCTACAGAGGCTCGTGTGCTTATTACCGGACCCAACGGCTCTGGTAAGGAAATGGTAGCTAAGCAAATTCACGAAAAAAGCAATAGACTTAAAAAACCACTGATAGAAGTCAACTGTGCGGCAATACCTTCAGAACTTATTGAAAGTGAGCTTTTTGGTCACGAAAGAGGATCGTTTACTTCTGCCGTGAAGCAGCGTATTGGTAAATTTGAACAAGCCGATAATGGAACGCTATTCTTAGATGAAATAGGTGATATGAGTCTTTCTGCTCAGGCTAAAGTTCTGAGAGCCTTACAAGAAGGCAAAATCACAAGAGTAGGAGGAGAAAAAGAAATCAAAATTAACGTAAGAGTTCTTTCTGCCACGAATAAAGACCTCAAGCAGGCCATTGCAAACAATGAGTTCAGGGAGGATTTATTCCATAGACTTAATGTAATACCTATTCATGTGCCAGCCTTGGCAGATAGAGCAGAGGATATACCTCAATTAGCAGAAAAGTTTTTACAGGATATTAGTGAAGATTACACCGATCAACCTATTAAAACGTTTTCACCAGAGGCTATGGACCAGTTGAAAAAGCTGCCTTGGACAGGAAATGTTAGAGAGTTAAGAAATGTAGTAGAGCGTTTGGTTATTATGTGCGGTGAAGTCATTCAAGCAGACGATGTGAAGCTATATGCTGGCTTAGGCTTGTAAATCATTGATGATGCACAAGGAAAGTGGAATGCAAATGTGTTCCACTTTTTTTATTTCTTAGCTTTGATAAAACCCTATACCTATGAAAGCTTTAAAATTCCCATCCGCTCATACCGTGCTTTTTCTGATTGCGGCTCTTGTAGCAGGACTTACATGGCTTTTGCCCTCTGGGCAATATGACAGACTTAGCTATAATAAGGAAAGTGGGCAATTCATTCAAACGGGTGCTTTAGAGGCCCAATATCCAGCAAGTCAGGAAACTTTGGATAAACTTGAGCTAAAAATTCCGCTACAGAACTTTACCGAAGGCAGTATAGGAAAACCAATAGGAATCCCAGGAACCTACCATGTCACTAATTCCAAACCCCAAGGTGTATTAGCCTTTTTTCAAGCTCCATTGAAAGGGATAATGGAGTCTATAGATATCATTCTCTTTGTATTGATTTTAGGAGGAATGATTGGTGTAGTGCATTGCACCAAAGCCTTTGATTCTGGCGTATCGAGCCTTTCTGAACTGTTGAAGGGAAAAGAAATAATCCTGATTATTCTTATTACCTGTTTGATAGCCGCGGGAGGCTCTACGTTTGGCTTAGCCGAAGAAACCATAGCCTTTTACCCCATACTGGTCCCCGTCTTTTTAGCTGCAGGCTATGACGCCCTAGTGGCCGTAGCTTGTATTTATATTGGGTCTTCTATGGGCTCTATGGCCTCAACTACAAATCCATTTTCGGTCATTATAGGCTCAGACGCTGCTGGTATAAACTGGCTTTCTGGTATCACAGGGAGAGTGCTCATGTTATGTAGCGGCCTTGTTTTAAGCTTATGGTACATCATCCGATATGCTAATAAAGTGAAACGAGAGCCTAGCAAGTCTTTAATCTTTGAGCAAAAAGAAGAGATAGAGGAGCTTTTTTTGAAAAATAAAGGAGCAGATGTTGCTCCACTAACCACCAGACAAAAAATCATATTAATAGTTTTTACATCTTGTTTTATCATTATGATATATGGGGTCTCTAGGCTAGGTTGGTGGTTTCTAGAAATGACTTCTATCTTTTTTATAGGGGCTGTTTTAATAGGCTTCATAGGTAGAATCAATGAAAAGGTCTTTGTCAAATCCTTTATTTCAGGAGCTAAAGATTTATTAAGTGTTGCTCTCATCATAGGGGTGGCCAGGGGAATTACCGTACTTATGGAAGACGGGCAAATTTCAGATACCCTTTTAAATGTGGGCTCTGGATTGGTATCTGACATGCCCAAAGGGATTTTCATTAATCTCCTTTATTTTGTGTATGCTGGTTTGTCTCTATTTATTCCATCTTCTTCTGGAATGGCCGTGTTAACGATGCCCATTTTTGCTCCTTTGGCGGATGTAGTGGGTATAGGTAGAGAAATGATAGTGAACACCTATATTTATGGGCAGGGATTAATGGCTTTTGTAAACCCGACGGGGCTAATTTTGGCCTCGCTTACCATGGTAAATGTGGGCTATAATAAGTGGCTCAAATTTATAGGCCCGTTAATATTAATCTTGACACTTTTATCCATGCTCTTTTTGACGATAGGCGTTTATTTAAATTAAAAATGAGTGAATTAGACGATGCTTTTTGGTCTAAAAGATATACTTCTCTAAGCACTGGCTGGGATTTTGGAGAGATCTCTTAGCCCTTGAAGGCTTACTTGGACCAAACAGAAGATAGGGATATGTCGATATTGATTCCGGGTTGCGGGAATGCCCATGAGGCGGCATATATTCTGAGTTTAGGTTTTAAGAAAGTCACACTGATGGATATTTCTGCCGTTCTAGTAGAAGCACTGAAGATAAAGTTTGAGAAAGAAGTGGCGAGTGGTCAATGTGAGCTTATTCATGGCGACTTTTTTGAACTAAAAGGAACCTTTGATTTGGTGCTAGAGCAAACTTTTTTCTGTGCTATAAACCCGAGTTTACGTAGTAGTTACGTTAAAAAAATGTCTGAAATCATTGCTCCTAAAGGAAAAATGGCTGGTCTATTATTCGAAATGGACAAACCTCAAGGCCCTCCTTTTGGTGGCAATAGGGATGAGTATACCTCTCTTTTTGAAAAGTATTTTACCATAAGAACAATGGAAAACTGTTACAACTCTATCTCTTCCAGAAGTGGGAAGGAGCTATTTGTCATCTTTGAGATAAAATGACTAAATATTGATAATTAGAATAGTGAGTAGAGCAGAAACCACCACTCCAGCCCAAGTGAGGAAGAAGTTTTTCCACTCCTTTTTTCTCTGAGACTTTGACAAGTTTCTGAAACCAATAGGCCTTCTCTTTGAGAGGGCTTTTATCAAGAAGAAAATCCCTCCTCCCAGAAAGCCTAATGTGGTAATGATACCTAGCCAAGCAAAGACCGTATAACCAGCACAGCCAATAGTACAGGACAGTATGAGTCCTCCATAAGTAAGCACTAGACAAAGCACAAAGAGAAGGACATGAAGAAATTTTCTGTTGCCTTTCTTTTTCTCCACTTTCTGTTGGTATACAATCGGAGAGTCCTGTTTTTCTATAATTTCTTGAAGTGTACGAGCCTTTAACGATGTTTGTACATCACTGGCCATACTATGTTTGCCATTAAATGATTCACTCTTATCACTGAAAAGCCCTCCTACGACTGAAAAACAATAAGCCAGAACAGAGCATGAGTGTCAAAGATTGGCAGAAATAGGCCCTTACATTTTTACGACTTGCCGGTCTGCTTAAAAGCACATAAATTAGAGGTAATACCGTAATGGCTGTGATTAGGAATTCATTGATGCCTAAATTTGGAGCAACAGAAACCCCTAAAAAGACTAAGATTCCAAGACGACTCACCTCTGAAAAGGCATAAAGGAAACGGGCAAAAAAGATATTTTTAGAAGCCCAGCGGGTCAATGATGTCCCTAACGAGTGTGTCATAATCTTTAAGATTTATGTTTAACGAATTTAAGGATGTAATGGAGAGTTTCGGGTTTAAACGAATCTCAATTCTTATTTTTGCGAAGCAATGAATCCAGAAAATATGCAATTGACCAGACGCCCAAGAAGAAACAGAAGAACTGAAAGCATACGAGCCATGGTGACAGAGACTCAATTATCTGTAACTGATTTTATCTATCCCATGTTTGTTATGGAAGGTAAGGCTCAGAAAGTGGCGGTTAAATCAATGCCTGGGGTCTTTAGGTTTTCACTGGATGAACTTCTTCTGGAATTGAAAGAAGTAGTGGATTTAGGGATTAAATGCATCTGCCTTTTCGGCCTCTATCCTGAAGAAAAAAAAGATAAATATGCTTCAGAAAGCACAAAGGAGGGAACGCTATACTTAGAAAGCTTAAAGACTATAAAGAAAGCCTATCCAGACCTGGCTATCATGACAGATGTGGCAATGGATCCTTATAGCTCAGATGGACACGACGGGATTGTAGAAAACGGTAAAATCCTAAACGACGAAACCATAGAGGTTTTGTGTAACATGGCTGTGGCTCAGGCAAAGGCCGGAGCAGATATAATAGGGCCATCAGATATGATGGATGGCAGAATTGAAGCCATTAGAAATGCTTTGGATAAGGAAGGTTTTACGGAGGTAAGTATCATGTCATACTCGGCTAAGTATGCCTCTGCTTTTTACGGCCCATTTAGAGATGCTTTAGACTCTGCTCCTAAATTTGGCGATAAGAAAACTTATCAGATGAATCCTGCGAATGTAAAAGAAGCTTTAATAGAGGCTCAGTTAGATTTTGACGAGGGAGCAGACATGCTTATGGTAAAACCAGCCTTGAGCTATTTAGATGTCATAAAAACACTGAAAGAAAACTTCAATATACCTATAGCAGCCTATAATGTTTCTGGTGAATACGCCATGGTAAAGGCCGCAGAGGAGAAAGGTTGGATAGATGGTGAAAGAGTAATGATGGAAATACTTCTTAGCATGAAAAGAGCTGGTGCAGATGTTATCCTTACTTATTTTGCTAAAGATGCGGCTAAGCTGTTAAGATAGCTTGTAGGCTTATTAACCAGCGATTGAAACCGTTCTCAGGATTTTTTCTATGATTTGGTCTGTAGTTATACCGTCGGCATCTGCCTCATAGTTTAAAATGATTCTGTGTCCAAAAACATCTTTTACTAAGGGTTTTATATCTTCTGGCAACACATAATCTCTACCATCAAAAAATGCTGTAGCCTTAGCAGCATTATAGAGGGCAATACCCGCACGAGGCGAAACCCCAAATTGTACATATTGGTTCTCTCTTTCTAGACCATAATCTCCTGGAAAACGAGTAGCAAAAACCAGCTCAATGATGTAACGCTCTAGCATATCAGAAATCTTGACCTTATTTATCTCAGTCCTAATTTCTGAAATTTCTGAGGAGGTTAAAATCGTTTTTGGCTCATAGCTCCAGTCTAGGTCGGTCATTCTTCTAATAACCTCGAGCTCCGAGTTTTTATCCAAATAGTTTACGAATACCTTCATCATAAATCTATCAATCTGAGCTTCAGGAAGCGGATAAGTTCCTTCTTGCTCCACTGGGTTTTGTGTAGCCATTACTAAGAATGGGCGTTCTAACTTATAGGTTTCTGAGCCTATAGTCACCTGCCTTTCTGCCATAGCCTCTAAGAGTGCAGACTGAACTTTTGCCGGGGCTCTGTTTACCTCATCAGCTAAGATTAGCTGAGAAAAAATTGGGCCTTTTTTCACCTCAAAGTCACCTGATTTTTGATTATAAATCATGGTACCTACTAGGTCGGCGGGGAGTAAATCTGGGGTGAATTGTAAACGCTTAAAGCCAAGGTCCAAAACTTGAGCTAAGGTATTGATAGTCTTTGTTTTGGCGAGTCCGGGCACCCCTTCTAATAAAATATGTCCACCTGTAAATAGGCCTATCAATAATCGATTAACCAAATAGTCTTGGCCAACGACTACTTTCTGGACCTCTTCGTAGACGTCTTTTATTTTATTTTGAAGAACTTGACTTTCTGGCATACTATAATTTGAGCTAGCGTGAAATTAAACAAAAAAGCATATTTATCTTACCTTTTGGCTACTACGAAGCGGTCTTTTTCATAAAAATCCTGAATCAATTTGACCTCTGAATAGCCGTAAGCATCAAATAGGGTTTTGGTTTCTTTGCCAAAATGGGCATTTACTTCAACCACGATATGGCCGCCTTTTTTAAGATTGTTCTTCCCATAAATAGCTATATGACGATAGAAAACTAAAGGGTCTTCGTTTTCTACAAAAAGGGCAGTATGTGGCTCATGATGAAGGACATTGTCTTCCATTTTGCCTGCTTCTTCTTGTTTAATGTAAGGTGGATTGCTTACCACTATGTCATATTCTCCGTGTATGGCCTGGCTATGATTTAGGAAGTCTTCTTTAATAAACGTAACAGATGCCTTGAGTGATGTAGCGTTTTTTTTGGCTACGGCCAACGCCTTTTCAGAAATATCAATGGCCTTGATAAAAGGCTTATTTAATTCCAATGCTAAGGAGATGCCAATACAACCGCTTCCTGTACCAATATCAATAACTTCTGGGCTGTCTAGGCCAAATTCCTTTATGATGTCGATTATTTCTTCTGTCTCTGGTCTAGGAATAAGCACATCAGGAGAAACAGAGAACTTACGATTTCTGAAAATCGTAAAACCTACTAAATGCTGAACAGGTACCTTGTGATTAAGCTGCTTTAGCTGCCCGTCGAGTTTTATGAAATCAATGGGTAATTGTTTATTCAGCAGTATATCAGTTTTTGATACACCGTAAGCATCTTCCAGGAGAATATATGCTACTGCTTTTTTTTCTCCTTCTTCAAAAGTATTAAGCGAAGCTAAGCAGTATTGGAATAGGGTATTTGAAGTGGTTTTTTTCATCAAAAAAGGGAAGGCCTTGGCCCTCCCGATTTGTATTCATATTGCTAATTTGTACTATAATTTTCTTAGCCAGATATTTCTGAATTGTGTTTTATTACCATGGTCTTGAAGAGAAATTACATCATCTCCATGAGCTTCTGGATAATTGTGAAGGCCAATATAGTATGTTAGGCCATTGATGGTCGTATTGTTTTGTACTAAAACGCCATTGTGTAAAACCGTAATTCTTGCGGGAGCGTCTATTCTGCCGTCGGCTTTAAATCTAGCTGCGGTGTATACTACATCGTACGTATTCCATTCTAATGGACCACGCATTGCATTTACCAGAGGAGCATGGTCTTTGTAAATACTCCCAGCCTGCCCGTTTCTATAAGTTCTGTTTTGATAAGAATCTAAGATTTGCAACTCGTATCTATTTTGAAGAAAAAGCCCTGAATTACCTCTTCCTTGACTCACTCCTTCTACTTTATCAGGAGCCGAAAATTCAATGTGTAATTGACAGTCCCCAAACTTCATTTTAGTTTGGATAGCACCACTACCTGGCTTTACTTCCATGTGATCGTTGTCTACAATTATCCACGGAGCCGGCTGGTTTTCGCCTTTTTGACTAACCCACTGGTCTAAATTACTACCGTCAAAAAGGATTATGGCATCAGAGGGGGCATTCCCAAGGATTTTGGCCGGAGTAATCACGGCTACTTCGGGTTCCCAAATTTCAGTCATTTCTGGTTTCATGGGCATTGGACTTACTTCTGGGGGAGTGCTAGAGTATTGTCCGAAACTGCTAAAAGATAAGGCCGACAGAGCAGCCAGAGTTAAGATTTTTTTCATCATCAGGTTGAAGAATTTTGTTTTTCGATAAGACTCAAATCTACAAAAAGATTATCAATCTCTAAGTAAATCAGTCCGAGTTAAGAAGTCAATAACACCTTGCTTGCCACTTTTCATCAGTATGTTTTTTTCCTTGTCTGGTACTTTTCTTACACGAGAGCTTATGCCATGATCATTTATAAAGATGGTTCTATTAACATCTTCTGGGTGCGGCGGATTTACGTTTCTTCGCATGATACTCATTAGTGCGGAGACATAACTATTGAAATCTTTAATCTCGTAAGGGGCTATGCCTTTGCCTTTATTGAGCTCTTGGTCTATTTGCTCGGTTCTGTCTAGTCTATAACCAACGGTTTCACGATTAAAAAGAGCTTGTGGCTCACCTTTATAGTTTTTTAAATAGCTACTATGGTCAAAGATTTCAATGGGGAAGTTCATTAAAATACCGCCATCCACAAATAGGTGACAATTATCCTCAGGACTAGGCTCTTCAATAATTTTTCCTGCCTCATTTATCCATAGTGCCTGATAATATAGTGGGATAGACATGGAAACCCTTACCGCGTCAGCAATTCTCATGTTTGGATAGTTCTCGTAAGAAAAAATCACAGATTTCTGATCGCTTAAATCGGCTCCTACTACATATAAATCTCTAAACGGGTAAGAAATGGCTAAATTATGAAGCCCTGAAAAAGTTAGATTGGCATTTCCTGTTCGTTCCCTTATTAGGCCTTCAATAGCCGCTAGAAAGGTGTCTCCTCTAAACCATCCGTAATTATTTATAAGTCGCTTGGCACCTCGGGGCACAAAACCATCGTCGTTAAATGTTTCTATGGGGGTATTGCTGATAATTTCGCTTATATCTTGAGCGGTATAGCCAATAGCCAAAAGACAGGCTTGAATAGCTCCTGCGGAGGTGCCACCTACACGAGTAATGTCTTTTAACATACCTCGCTCTTCCATCTCAAACATAGCACCGCCGTAGGCTATACCCAAAATTCCGCCTCCCTCCATGATTAAGTTTCGGTAAACGGGTGCTTTTTGGCCAAAGGATGAAAGCGAGATCATGGATATTAAAAGTAGTTGTCTTAAAATCATAGTTCAAATTTATATTTGTGAGGGTACAATAATGCTTTTCAATTAAAAAATCTTTCAATCATAAACTTACCTTTGACCACGAAATGAAAATCAGCCTAATTACCATCTGTTATAATTCTGAAAAAACACTTGAAGAAACCATTCAAAGTGTGTTAAACCAGAATCATAAAAACATAGAGTACGTCATTAAAGATGGAGGCTCCACAGATGGAACGCTTGCGATTGTTGAGAAATATAAAGACCGCGTAAAATTTGTTTCAAAACCAGACTTAGGCATTTATGATGCAATGAATCAGGGACTGGATCTCTGCTCTGGAAATGTTATTGGAATCATTAATTCAGATGATTTTTTCCCAGATAATGAAGTTGTGTCTAGAGTGGTTGACGCCTTAAAAGATGAGCTTGTAGGAGCGGTATATGGTGATTTGGAATATGTATCTGCCCACGACACCTCAAAAGTAGAAAGGCACTGGAAGGCCAACCCATATGACAAAACCAATTTTTTAAAAGGCTGGATGCCGCCACACCCAACTTTCTTCATAAGGAAAGTTTTTTATGAGAAATACGGTGTCTTTAATCCGGCATTTAAGTCAGCGGGAGATTATGAGCTGATGCTAAGAATGCTCTATAAAAATGACATTAGCACAGCCTACATCCCTAAAGTGCAGATGAAAATGCGAGCTGGGGGAGTGAGTAATATGTCTATCAAGAATAGGATCAGGGCCAATATGGAGGATAGAAAAGCCTGGAAGCTAAACGGATTAAAACCTAAATGGTATACCCTCTGGCAAAAACCACTTTCTAAGATTTTTCAATGGCTTAAGTAACTTCCAAAATCTTGATTTTCTTCCCTCTGAAATTAATTTTATCACCTTCTTTTTTACCTTGAAGGGCTTCGCCCATAGGAGAGACAAGAGACGCAGCCATCACTTTTTGACCTTCGGCTTCCAATACACCCATACTTACGGAAAGAAAAAATGTACCAATATTGGTTTTAACCAAGGCCCCAGTACCTGCTAAAACAAAGCCTCTTTCAGGGTTGATACCTTCTAAAATATCCCAGTCTAGTTTGGCTTCCCGCCATTGCCTGCTGTATAAATTGAGGTCATTATGAGCCATGGCACGGCTGGTTTCAAACTTGTCTCCAGCAGAGCTTTTGGTGTCTTCGTTCGCCGCATTTTGTGCAGCTGTCATCGCCTTTTTTGCCTCTTTTAATCGCATTTCTACTTTGGCGTTGGCTAATTTTAACAGTTCTTTTTTCACTTATCTTATTTGTCCGTTACCCCTCAGAACCCACTTTTCGGTTACGAGTTTTTCAAGAGCAAAAGGCCCCCTGGCGTGTAATTTTTGTGTTGAGATTCCTATTTCTGCTCCTAGACCAAACGCTTCTCCATCTGTAAATCTGGTAGAGGCGTTGTGATATACAGAAGCAGCATCTACTTCGCTGATGAATCGTTCTGCGAGAGATTTATCTGAAGTTATAATAGCCTCTGAGTGTCTAGAGGAGTTTTCCTCTATGTGAGCTAGAGCGTCATCTAGGCCGTTTACCACCTTAACAGAGGCCTTAAAGTCTAGCCATTCTTTACCGAAATCTTCTGGACTTGCTTTTTTAAGAAGCGGGTAATTATTCTTTTGAAAAATGGCATAACTGCTTTCGTCAGCGTAAACCTCTACTTCACTTTTTTGAAATCCGGCTAATATTTTCGGTATTAATTCTTCAGCCACTTCCTTGTCAATAAGTGCGGTGTCTAGCGAATTACACACCGAAGGCCTCGTAACCTTGGCATTTACAATAATGGCTGCTGCCATATCCAAATCAGCGGTTTTTTCAACATAGGTATGACAGACCCCAGCACCCGTTTCTATAGTAGGAATAAGTGAGTTACTGCGGACATAGTTGATAAGATTAGCGGAACCCCTCGGTATAATTACATCTACATACTTTTCAGCCTTAAGGAGGGCGGAAGTGTAGGTTCGATCTGTTGGCAGGAGGGTTACTGCTTCTATTGGAATATTAAATTCTGCAAGTGTTTCATGAATAAGCGAAACCAGAAATTCATTGGAAAAAGAAGCTTCCTTTCCTCCCTTAAGGATGGAAGCATTGCCAGAACGGAGACATAGGGCCGCCACGTCAACGGTTACATTTGGCCTAGATTCATATATAATCCCCACAACTCCTAATGGATTAGCCACCTTCTGAAGCTCTATACCACTTGGTAATGTTTTTTCTAAAAGAATTTGACCCACTGGGTCTGTTAATAAGGCTACAGAACGTAAGGCGTCTGCTAGTCCTTGTATGCGGGCTTCTGTCAATAATAATCTATCGTACTTAGAGTCCGTTTCGTCCATTCTGTCCAAGTCCTTTTTGTTTTCGACTTGTATCTGAGATTTCGAATGTTCTATGCGAGTGGCCAAATTCCGCAAAACCTTGGCTTTTACTTCGGAGTTAAGGGTGGCTACTTTCTTAGAGGCCTTTCTACATTTAATAAAGATTTCTTCCAAAACGCTGTTCTGTTTTTTTCAAAGGTGTTAAAAAAACCTTGTTGATTTTCTATAAGCACCGTTTTCTAAAAATTCATTGTTATTTTTAAAGCTTAATTATTTCTAATACCTAAAGAACCCCTAAGATGTTTTCGGATAAAGATTTAGCACAAATAGCAGGCCGTGGCAGTAATTTAGACACTGTAAACCTGCAAATAAAGTGTTTTGAGACAGGTTTTCCGTTTTTGAAAACTAATAAGGCTGCTACTGTAGACGACGGAATTATTTGTCTTGGGGATTCAGAAGTGAAAGAAATGGTCGCTTTTTTTGATGTTCAATCTTCTAAAAAGAAGCTTTTGAAGTTTGTTCCAGCATCTGGTGCTGCCTCTAGGATGTTTAAAGCTCTTTTTGCAGCTAAAGATGAAGGTAAAAAAGGGGCTGAGGTTGAAACCTTTGCTCAAAAACTTAGCAAGTTTGCTTTTGCTGAAAGCCTTAAAAAGGTAACTAAGGGTGCCACAGACGTCAATAGTCTTCTAGAAGGATTATTGAGCAAAGAGGGTTTAGATTATGGGTCTCTTCCAAAGGGCTTATTAGAATTTCATCAATATGGAAGTGAGACTCGTACTTCTGTGGAGGAACATATGGTGGAGGGTGCAGCCTACGCTAACAGAAATGGCAGGGTGAGATTACACTTTACGGTATCTCCAGAACACAAAACGAAATTTAAGGCTCTAATAAAGGAAGTAAAAGAGACCTATGAAAAAGCCTATGGAGTTAGTTTTATTTTTAGTTATTCAGAACAGAAAAGTGGTACAGACACTATAGCCGTGAACATGGATAATAGTCCCTTTAGGAAAGAAGACGGCTCTCTTTTATTTAGACCTGCTGGTCATGGAGCCTTGCTAGAGAATTTAGATGAGCAGGACGCAGATGTCATTTTCATTAAGAATATTGATAATGTGGTGCCAGACCATCTTAAAGCTGAAACCATTACATATAAAAAGGCTCTTGCCGGAGTCTTACTATCTTATCAAAAAAGACTTTTCAATTTTGCCAAAAGGCTAGATAAGCTTGAGGTATCGGACTATACACGTCAGAGGGCTCTTAGTTTTTTAAAGAACGAGCTAAATGTAGAGCCACCTAAAGGTTTTAGAAACTGGTCTGCAGAAGACAAACTGAAATATGTCAAAGAAAAAATAAACAGGCCCATCAGAGTCTGCGGTATGGTAAAGAACGTGGGCGAGCCAGGAGGTGGACCATTTTGGGCAGAAAATGTTGACGGTTCGGTTTCTCTCCAGGTCGTAGAGTCGGCACAGATTAACTTTAAAAATACACGACAGGCAGAGACTTTTAAAAACGCTACACATTTTAATCCAGTAGACTTAATCGTTTCTACTAAGAACTATAAGAAAGAAAAGTTTAATCTATTGGACTTCCGAGATCCTCAAACTGGTTTCATTACAGAAAAATCACTCAGTGGAAAGGAGCTTAAAGCTCAAGAACTTCCAGGCTTGTGGAATGGTGCTATGGCAAACTGGAATACGCTTTTTGTAGAGGTGCCGCTAATCACTTTTAATCCGGTGAAAACGGTAAATGATTTCCTAAGAAAAGAGCATCAGCCAGCTTGATTTTAGAAAAAATCATAGTTTTAGAATTTATAAATTGATTGTATTTTTTAAAGAATTGCATTATTCTAAGAATTGTTGCATTTAATTAATTATTTATTCTTGCAGACCATTTAGGTTACTCAAATTTGTGTTGCAATAATTAAATAATCGATGTCAAAAAAGAAAATCAATTTTTCGGTTGCACCTGAGATTGTAGGTGACGCCACTTCGGGTATATTACTCGGAGAATTCAACAACTGGGACAAAGATTCTGGTATTGAATTGAAGAAATCAAAAGATGGTTCTTTAAGAACTACCGTTTCCTTAGAAGCTGGTAAGTCTTATGAGTACAGATACCTACTTAACGACGGAAGGTGGGTAAATGATGGCAATGCAGAGACCTATAACTTTGTACTTAATTATAAGATAGATAACTGTGTTATCTTTATTCCTGAGGTAACTCCAGTAAAAGCCAAAGCAGCTAAGAAAGTAACAGCTAAGCCGGTCGCCAAAGCTGTGAAAGCAACGACTGAAAAAGCTGACGATTTAACGAAAATCGAAGGTGTTGGCAAAAAAATAGCTGAGCTTTTAATGAAAGATGGCATTGTTTCATTTGAACTATTAGGAAAAGCTACACAGAAGAAATTAAAAGAGATTATAGCATTAGCAGGTTCTAGATATACCATGCATGACCCAAAAACTTGGGCAAAGCAATCTAAGTTAGCCGCAGCTGGCAAATGGGACGAATTAACGAGTTTACAAACCGTTCTTGACGGCGGAAAATAATATTATTTCAATAGGGTTGAATATAAAATCCGGAGGCTTTGCCTTCGGTTTTTTTTCATAATTATAGTCCACAGGAGCAGCATTATCTTTATTGCAGAAAAAGTCTGTTAATGCTTCGCAAACTGCTTATTATGCTTTTAGTCTCTGGATGCTAGGGCATTTCATGTGAGAAGGAAGATCCAGTTTTTGTTTTCCAGGTCGATGAAGGTTTAGAAAGAATCGTAGATAGATTTTACAAGGAAGCAGAACAAAGAGGGGTTCCGTTACAGAAAAATAATTTAATAGTTGAGTTCGCAAAGACTCTCGAAGATGACAAATGTGGCCTTTGTGCCAGACCAAAGAGGAAAAGAGAAATACAACGTAGCATTCGGATAATTCAAAATTGATTCTCGTAGAACGGGAGATCTCTTCTAGAAAAGTCTCTCTATAGCGAGGACTCCAGCATTCTCAATCCGAGAAAGTATTAATTCCTGTTATTTCATATCGAAAACCCCACAAAAGCTTTTATCTTGGAACTCGTTCCAGATTGGAATAAAAAAACTTTCAACCTACACCTTAATGAAATACACAAGAAAAGGATTTATCAAGACTCTGGGCTTAGGAGCAGCTGCCTCCAGCATGTCGTTTACGTCAAAAGCGGGGATTCCTGCAGACCATCACCATCAATTAAAGATTGGCTTAGCCTCTTATACGCTTAGAAAGTACAGCTTAGATGAAGTTATAGAGATTAGTCAGCGACTAGATTTAAAGAATGTCGCCTTTAAGAGTTTCCATTTGCCTTATGAGTCTTCAGCAGAAGAGCTTTATCAAATAACGAGTAAAGTAAAGGCCAGAGGTCTAAACCTTTATGGGGGAGGGGTAATCTATTTGAAAACAAAAGAAGATGTAGAAACCTACTTTAACTATGCTAAAAAGGCTGGTTTAAAAATGATTATTGGTGCTCCAAATCATGATTTGCTACCGCTCATTGAAAAGAAAGTGAAGGAAACTGATATCGTTTTAGCCATTCATAATCACGGGCCTGAGGATGACATATTTCCATCACCAGCGAGTGTATATGCTAAAATTAAAAATTTAGACAAACGCATTGGTCTATGTATAGATGTGGGTCATACGTTTAGATTAAAGCAAGACCCTGCCGAAGAAATAAAAAAGTTCAAAGACCGTCTTTATGATGTTCACCTTAAGGATGTAACAGCACAGGAGGCTGATGCCAAGACGCTAGAAATAGGAAGAGGCAAAATGAATATACCGAGTATTCTTCAAGCTCTGAAAGATATAAAATATGAGGGCATAGTGGGCTTAGAATATGAAAAAGACGGTGACCATGCCATTTATGGCTTAGCGGAGTCTGTCGGATATGTCAGAGGCGTTCTAAAGATGCTCGGATAAGAGATGAGCTACATCTGCTTCCACATCTACATCACTCAGGGTGGGCAGCAAAGCATAGTCCATGGAGAAACTTTCTAGAGCCTCCTTGGCTTCTTTTAGCACATCATCATGAGACCATTTCTTACCTAAGAAGGCTTTTTTCAATACGGCTTCCGTTTCTATTTTTTGAAAATTGAAACCAATACTGTAGTAGCCGCCATCTTTGGCTGGTCCTATGATAGCTTCTTTTTGGTCCAAAACTTTGAGAGCAGAATTGACGATTTCTGGAGTAAGTTCTAGACAGTCGCTGCCTATGATTAAGGCTTTCTTTACCCCAGATTTTGCCAATTCTGAAAAGGCGGTGTACATCTTTTGGCCTAAGTCTGGGTTTATGTCTTGTAGGTGTTTTATAAAGGTGTCGTTTGACCAATCGTCTTGTTCATCAATGAACTCGTTGTAGTAAAGATGCTTTTGAGCATCGCTTGCTCTAGCAACCTTTCGGGTATGATCCAAAAGTAAAAGGTAAATCTCCAAAGCCTTTTCCTTTCCGATCGTAGCGGCTAGCCTAGTCTTAGCTTTTCCCAATTGAGGATTTTTTATAAAAATTAGGAGTGCGTTTTCCAATAGTGGTTAGTTTTGTGAAGGGCGTAGCCCAAATATCAATCAAATATAACATGCAAAAACAAATAATATATACGGGAAAAGCTCCAGAACCGATCGGTCCCTATTCTCAGGCTGTCCTAATGAACGGTATACTGTACGCTTCTGGACAGATAGCCTACGATGCTTCCTTGTTGGAAAACGTTGAAAATGAAACACTTCAAGTGATGAAAAACCTAGGGGAGGTTCTAAAAGCTGCTGAAATGGATTTTTCTCATGTGGTGAAATGTAGTATTTTTCTAAAGTCGATGGACGACTTTAGTACTGTGAACGAAGTATATGGAAGGTATTTTAAGGAGAATTCGCCGGCTAGAGAAACGGTAGCTGTGGCTAAATTACCGAAAGATGTTAATGTAGAGATTTCGCTAATTGCAGTGAAGTAGATGAGTTTTTTATATATTGAACATAACCTATGGAAATAATGAACAGAAGAAAATTTACAGCCAATAGCCTTTTGGCAGGAACAGGCGTTCTTTTAGGAGGAGCGGCTTTTGCAGGGCAAACAAGAAACACCTCCGATGCCCCTTTCAATTCTAATTTTGCACCACACTTTGGCATGTTTAAGCATTCTGCCGGAGATGATTTCGTGGACCAAATAAAGTTTATGCACGAGCGAGGCTTTAGAGCCCTTGAAGATAATGGCATGATGGGCAGGACGCTCGCAGACCAAGGACGAATTTCTAAAGAGATGAGTCGTTTGGGTATTCAAATGGGTGTATTTGTTGTCGGGTTTGATAATTGGCCGCCCAAAACTACACTAGCATCTGGAGACATGGAATGGAAAGAAACCTTCCTTAAAAAATGTAGAGAAGCCGTAGATGTAGCCAAAAGAGTCAATGCCAAATGGATGACCGTAGTACCCGGTAATTTTGACCGAACGCTACCCATGGGTGTTCAAATGGCTCATGTGGTAGATGCCCTCCGCAGAGCTAGCGATATTTTTGAGCCTCATGGTTTAACTATGGTTTTGGAGCCACTTTCTGACAATCCTGACCTTTTTATGAGAACGTCCGACCAGACCTTTTTACTTTGTAAAGCAGTGAATAGTCCTTCGTGTAAAATACTTTTTGACATGTATCATATGCAGCGTAACGAAGGGAGATTACAACGCAATATAGATTTGACCTGGGATGAAATAGGTTATTTTCAAATAGGTGATGAGCCAGGAAGAAAGGAGCCAACCACGGGAGAAATAAATTACAAGCATCTGTTTAAGCATATTCATGAAAAGTCTCATGAACTTAATCAAAGTTTTGTCTTAGGCATGGAGCATGGGAATTTTCATCCTGGAAAGGAGGGAGAGGAAAAACTGATAGCTGCCTACAGATGGTCAGATGATTTTTAGATGACCTTTATAAATATTTGGGATACACGCTCATTTAATCTTTGAGCTATTGGCCTATTTCCTGGGTTATTGGTTTTACCAATATTTAAGAAGATAAACCAAAGATAGAATAGCTGATAGTGATAGGCTGTGGATTTTTATTGCGGCAGCTTTAGGAGGTCTTGTTGGGTCTAGATTCGTGGGCGTTTTGGAACATCCTGAGTATTTAGAAAACTTGAGCTTCGCTCTTATTCTTAACCTGAGTTCGACATAAGGAAATTAGTTAACTCACTAATTTTAAGCATCTTAAATAATGCGTTTGTCACGATTTTGGCTTTATGGACCAAAATCCCACTAAACAAGAG
>Ga0075117_1000483_pt1 | contig 27348 bp, 18 predicted proteins | sample AntAceMetag02UKJ_FD_69789 | JGI IMG/M metagenome (GOLD analysis project Ga0075117, IMG submission 69789) | Saline lake microbial communities from Ace Lake, Antarctica - Antarctic Ace Lake Metagenome 02UKJ | ecosystem: Environmental > Aquatic > Non-marine Saline and Alkaline > Saline | place... | reverse complement strand
CGGCTCGCGCAACCGAGAACAGTACACGCGAAAACAACTCGACTACATGGCGGCCGGTGTTAACTTGGTGGAAATCGACCTGATTCGACAGGGAGCCTATGTGCTCGCGGCGCCGCTGGAAGACTTCCAGCCAGGCCAACGAACGCCTTATCTGGTTTGCGTCTACCGCGACATTCTGCCCGATCAAATCGAAGTCTATCGGGCTCCCTTGCAGGATCCGCTGCCCAACATTCCCATTCCGCTGCGGCCTCACGAAAAGGACATCGTGCTGGATTTGCAAGCCCTGCTGAACGACTGCTATCGAGACGGCCGCTATCACCGAATCGACTACACCACGGCCCCTCGCGGAACGTTTGACGAAGTCAACACCGCATGGATCGACGCTCAATTGCGCGCCAACGGAAAACGTTCGTAAAGCTTGTGTCCTCGCATCGCCGAGGTATCTCTCGGGCTACTCCGGCACCTTAAGTTCCAGATTCTTCGCCAAAAACGCCCACTGATCGGCCACTTCTTCGATCTTCTTCGAAGTCGGTTTGCCCGCTCCGTGGCCGGCGCGCGTTTCGATGCGGATCAGTGTGGGTGCCGTACCGGATTGGCACGCCTGCAGTTGAGCGGCAAACTTGAAACTGTGACCGGGAACAACGCGGTCGTCGGTGTCGGCTGTTGTGATTAACGTCGCCGGGTATTGGGTGCCGCCTACCAAATTGTGATACGGCGAATACGCCACCAGTGCTTTGAATTCTTCCGGATCGTCGGCACAGCCGTAGTCGTCCACCCAAAAGCGGCCGGCCGTGAACTGATGGAACCGCAGCATGTCCATGACTCCGACGGCTGGCAGACAGGCTCCGTACAGTTCCGGTCGCTGAGTCATACAGGCACCAACCAGCAGTCCGCCGTTGCTGCCGCCCTGAATGGCGAGTTTCTTGGGCGTCGTGTACTTGTTTTCGAACAACCATTCGGCGGCCGCGATGAAGTCATCGAACACGTTTTGCTTCTGCAATTTGGTGCCGGCTTTGTGCCACATCTTGCCGTATTCGCCGCCACCTCGCAGGTTCGGCATTGCAAACACGCCGCCCATTTCCATCCACGCCAGACGACTCACGCTAAATCCCGGAGGCAGCGAAATGTTGAAGCCGCCGTAGCCATACAACAGTGTCGGATTATTGCCATTGAGTTCCACGCCCTTGCGGTGGCAGATGAACATCGGAACTTTCGTGCCGTCTTTGCTGGCGTAGAAAATTTGCGTTGTTTCGTAGTCGTCCGGATCGAACTTCACGTCCGCGCGCCGCAACAACGTGCTTTCGCCCGTTTGGATGTCGTAGCGATACGTGCTGGGAGGCGTCGCGAAACTGCTGAAGCTGTAGAAGGTTTCCGTGTGATCGCGCTTGCCACCAAACCCGGACGCCGTACCGATGCCGGGGAATTCGACTTCGCGAATGAATTTTCCGGCCATGTCGTACCACAGCACCTGCGTGCGAGCGTCCTTCAGATATCGACCGACGATCTTTTCGCCGACAATGCTGGCCGCAGTTAAAGCGTTCTTTGTTTCCGCGACGACTTCTTTCCAGTGCTCCATCTCCGGTTTTTTCAGGTCGATCGCGATGACTCGCCCCAGTGGCGCGTCCAGATCTGTCTGAAACATCAACGTGTCATCGTCATTGCCCATAAACGCATACATGTAATCGAAGTTGTCGATCAGCATGAATGGCTTCGCGTCTGGCGTCTGCAGGTCTTTGACAACCACGCGGTAACGATCATCTGTGCCCTTCCAAATGGTGAGCACCAGATACTTGCCGTCTTCGGAGACATCCGCACCGAACCCCCATTCCGGTTCGTCGGGTCGTTCGTAGACCAGTTCGTCGTCGGCCTGAACCGTCCCGATTCGGTGATAGAACACCTTCTGGTTCAGATTCAGCGACTGAAATTCTGCCCCTTCTGCCGGTTCGTTGTAGCGCGAATAGTAGAAACCTTTGCTGTCCGGGGTCCATGACACGCTGCTGAATTTGATCCATTTCAGTTCATCTTCCAGCAGCTTGCCAGATTCGATTTCCAGAATCTTCCACGTGCGCCAGTCAGAACCGCCGTCCTGAATTCCGTACGCACAATACTTGCCATCCTCACTGCACTGCGTGCCCGCCAGCGCCACCGTGCCGTCTGGAGACCAAGTATTCGGATCGATCAAGATCCGCGGTTCTGTCTCAAGTGTTTCCTGCACGTACAGCACATTCTGGTTCTGCAACCCGTCGTTGCGAGAAAAGTAATACCGGCCCCCTTCTTTGGACGGAGCACCGATCTTTTCGTAGTTCCAAAGTTCCGTAATGCGTTTTTCAATGCGATCGCGACCGGGGATCTGCTTCAGATAATCGAACGTGAGTTTGTTCTGAGCTTCCACCCACGCGGCGACATCCTTGGACTCGCGGACGTCGTCTTCTAGCCAGCGATAGGGATCGTCGACTTGGGTGCCGTGAAAGTCGTCAACCTGATCTACGGTTTTGGTTTCGGGGTACACGAGATTCGTATCCTGAGCGGCGGTCGTGAGAGTCATCGCGAACATGGTAAAAAAAACTGTGACGTTGTTCATGTCCGGTTGTCCGTTGAAGAAAATTGGGGGAGAAAGCCAGCGAACTCTGCATTTCGCGACGCAGTGTCGCTCCGGACACGTTGCGTGGCCGTTGGGGACATCGTGGGCCTTTGTCACGCGGGAGCGTGACCTACTTGTCTACTTGTCAAAGTCACCCGCCATCACGATGTACAACCGTTCCGGCTTGATGTGTTTTTTCAGAGCCGCGTTGACGTCTGCCACCGTCAGCTCGCTCAGCCGCTGTTCGAAATCCGCCGTAAACTGCATCGTGCGATCCACCAGCAGATGCCCCGTCAATACGCTCGACAACGAACTGTCGGTGGTGCGAGTCAGTTCTTGCTTCTGCAGCAAGCCGCCCTTCTGAGCCTTCAATTCCTCTTCGGTAATGCCGTCTGTTAGCAGCTTGTCCAGCTCTTCCTGAATCACAGCCTGCAGCTTGTCTGCGTTGTCGGGGTTTACGATCGCGAAGATATAGAAGACGCTGCGTTCGTCGACCGCAGACGCCTGAAACGCTGACTGAATCGTGTAGGACAAACCTTCATCCTGACGAACGCGATCGCCCAATCGAGACGACAATGCCCCACCACCCAGAATCGTGTTACCAAGTATCAGTGCTGGGTAATCCGGATGATCGTTGCGGATCGGCAGCGTCATCGCGGCAAAGTAAGTGGCCTGAGCCTTATCGGGCGTGTTGACCTTTTGCAGATCGCCGGTGTCGTTATTGACGGGAATTTTTTCCAGCCGTTCATAGGCCGCGTCCGAACTCCAATCGGCTGTTAACTTGCTGACTGCCGGAGCAACGTCGGCCGGATCAAAGTCGCCGACGATGCTGAGTTCTCCGTGGTTTCCGGACAGCAATGTTGAGTACAGTTCCTGCACTTGTTCAATCGTCACACTCTTGGCCAGTTCAACATCTTCTTCCAGACTGGTCACGTATCGTGGGTCATCAGCTTCATAAACGCTGATCTTCTGCTGCACGGTGTTTGATGCAATCGCCGTCGGATCTGTCAGGCGTTGTTCCGTGGACGACAGGCGAGCTTCTTTCATCAGCTCCAGTTCTTCTGCCGGGAACGATGGCTTTCGCAGCACTTCATAAACAACGTCCATCACCGGCAACAAGTTGTTCCGCAATGTTTCAAGAGAGACTGTGATTTCTCCTGGACTTCCGGAAATGCTAAGTCGGGCTCGATATTTGTCCAGTGCATCCTGAATGTCCTGTCGTGACAGATTTTCTGTGCCCTTCATCAACATGCCGGGCAGCATTTCTGCGGCGGTAGCTTTGCCTGTGAGTGCATCAACGCTGCCGTACCGCAGCACCAGTCGCAGGTTGACGGTTTCGCCGCGCGTCTTCTTAGGCAACAGTGCGACCTTGATCCCGGAATCCAGTTTGCTGCGAACAATTCGCTGTTCAATGGCCATCGGCGACGCGTCGAATTCTTCGCCTTGAGCGATCTGTTCGCGGCCTTGATAGTCGCCGATCATTTCTGCCAAATCCGGTGTGGCAGGAATGGTGGCTCGCTGAGGTTTTTCGGTGGGATCAAACAATCCGGCCGTGCGGTTGTTGCGAATCAAATACGTTTCCGCCACTCGTTGCACGTCTTCAACAGTCACCTTTTCCAGTCGGTCGCGATACAAAAAGAACAGTCGCCAGTCGCCCTGAGCCGACCAGTCGCTGAGCGATACTGCGATGCCGCGCGAATCTGCCACGCTGAGTTCCCGCTTTTTTAACAGATCCTGTTTGGCACGTTCGACTTCTTCTTCGGTAAATTTTTGATCGGAACCGCCTTCCGTGACATCGATCACGCCCTGCAGCAAACTTGATGCATCAATCCCTTGGGCAGCCTGAGCTCCAAACAGCACGATACCGGGATCATGCAGCGAGAACGTGAAACCGAACACCGCCGCCGCCTGTCGTTTTTTTACCAGTGAGTCGTACAGACGACCGGATGGTTCACTGGACATCAACGTGGCCAACACGTCCACCGCTGCGAAGTCGGGATGAGCACCAGCAGGAATGTGGTACGTGACACCAGCCATCGGCACTTCGCCCACGCGACGCAGGTTCACCATTCGCTCGCCGTCCTGAGCGGGTTCTTCGGTGTAGGTGTTGTTGAGTGTTCGAGTCGGTCGCGGCACAGCGCCGAAGTACTGCTGAGTGAATTTCAGGGCTTTGTCAGCATCGAACTTGCCGGCGATCACCAGCTGAGCGTTATCGGGTTGATAAAATCGCTTGTAGAATTCCTGCAGGTTGCCGATAGGCACGCGTTCGATGTCAGCCCGGTTGCCGATGGTTGACTGCCCATAGTTGTGCCAATCGAAAGACGCACTCATCATCCGCTGCATCAGCACTCGCAGGGGACTGTTTTCGCCGCGCTCGAATTCGTTGCGAACAACCGTCATTTCTGAATCGAGGTCTTCCTTTTTGATGAAACTATTCACCATGCGGTCGGCTTCTAGGCGAATCGCGAATTCCAGATTCTCATCACTGGCGGGAAGTGTTTCGTAGTAGTTGGTCCGATCCAGCCACGTGGTGCCATTGAACTGAGCACCGCGTTCCTTCAGAACCTTGGGAATCTCCGGATGATCGGGCGTGCCTTTGAACACCATGTGTTCCAGCAGATGCGCCATGCCTGCCTCGCCGTAACCTTCGTGACGCGAACCGACGAAGACGGTCAGGTTGACGGTCACGCTGGGCCGAGACACATCGGGGAACAGCAATACCTTCAACCCGTTTTCGAGTTCGTATTCCGTGATTCCTTCGATCGATCGAATCTGTTTGGGCATTTTGTCTTCCGACTGCGCCGGTGCAGACAACAGCAGACCGGTCATCAGCGTGTAGAAAAGAGTGTTTGTTTTTTTCATCGTGAAGAATCCCGTTCAAAGTGATGCTCATTCGACCACTCATGCAGCGGCATAAGATACGGACGAATATTATCAAGCTCACGGGCGAGCACCACCGTTAACGGGTGCGCTCATGACGTCGATCGCAACGAAGTGACTGGCTACGGTAGCGTTTCGGCGGTATTCCGGTGAAGATATGCCCTAGGAGCTCCGTCAGCTTGGCGACAACAGCCGAGATTCCGAACATCTGCGGGCTGTTCCGCAGCAAAGGATCTTTGTGTGACCACGACTGACGTCCCAATCGAGCTCAACCCTGAAGACCAAACGGATCTGCCGACTAAACCGCGATGCTGAATCTGAAAAACTGGTTTCGCGGAAAGTATAGGACATGAGTCCACGAGTCCTGAAACAACACGTTGCTATTGGGCAACACATGCAGGTCATCACTCCCATGAAGCAAACAGGTCGCCGACACGATTTACGCAGCAACATCATGATTGTGTGGGTGCTCTTTTTGGCGTGCATCACAGGGTGCAGCGATCAGACTCAAACGACAGCATCTGAATCGGCCAGCGAGCAGCCTCCCAACAGCCATACGCGTATGCTCGGGCTCCTTGATGAGATCAAACAGGCAGACGTTTATCAGCGTCTTTTTTTTGGCAGCCGGACGATTCAGAAGGAGGAGAGCGACATTGATCTCCTGCCAGCGAATCGCCCTGACTTACGCTTCAAGCTCCTCCACCACGTTGGCAGGCGGCGTCTGTGGATGGGCGACACCCGAAGAGCAATCGAACATCTGCACAACGCATTAACGCTGGCCGAAACTCAGAGCTGGCCAGAGTCTGCGACGGATCAGAAAGACGCCCTGTTTCGGCTGGGGATAGCTTATCAGCGATTAGGAGAGAATGAGAACTGTGTGAACTGCAACAACGGCGAAAGTTGTCTGCTTCCGATTCGAGGGGCAGGTGTGCATGAAAAGCAAATCGGGTCTCGCAACGCTGTCAAATACTTTGAGGCGTTTCTGGAACATGAGCCGGACAACGTGTCCGTCCGCTGGCTGTTGAATATTGCCTATATGACTCTGGGTGAACATCCCGAAAAAGTACCCGCCCAGCATCTGATCGACCCGCACCGATTCGAATCCGGTACCGAATTTCCGCGTTTTCCAAACATCGCTTCTGAGCACAGAATTGCGACGTTGAATCTTTCAGGAGGCGCGATTGTGGATGACTTTGACGGTGACGGTAACCTTGATCTGATGACATCATCCAGCGGATTGGCCGACCAGTTGAGATTCTTTCGTCGAGTCGATGGATCGTTCCGGGATGATACCGACGACGCCAACCTGACCGGACTCTACGGAGGTTTGAATCTTATCCAAGCGGATTACGACAACGACGATGACATCGATGTGTTCGTCATGCGTGGCGCGTGGCTTGGGCAGATGGGGCGAATACCCAATTCGCTGCTACAAAACGATGGCCACGGCAAATTTCAGGATGTGACTTTTACAAGTGGCCTCGGAGATCAGCACTTTCCAACTCAGACAGCAGTCTGGGCCGACTTCAACAACGATGGTCACCTAGATTTATATGTGGGTAATGAACACTATCCCTCACAGTTGTTTCAGAATGACGGACGTGGTCGCTTTCGCGATGTCGCCGCTATGGCGAATGTCGAGAACAAGCGATTCACCAAAGGCGTCACGGCAGCGGACTTCAATGATGACGGATACCCAGATCTCTACGTGTCAAATCTTGGCGACGACAATCGCCTGTACCAGAACAACCGCGATGGTACGTTCTTTGATGTTGCAGAAAGCCTGCAGGTGACCAAACCGAAAGGCAGCTTTCCAGCGTGGTTCTGGGACTACAATCAAGACGGTGTGCTGGACATTTTTGTAGCCACTTATACGGACGACATGGCCTATGTGAGTCATAAGTTTTTTCAAAAACCGACTGCCATGGAATTCGATTGCCTGTACGAGGGAGACGGCAACGGTGGGTTTCAGGAAGTTGGTGCCTCACGGAAACTATTGGATTTGACGCAGGCCATGGGCGCTAATTTCGGAGACCTCGACAACGATGGATACCCCGATTTCTATCTGGGGACCGGCTACCCGCAATATGAAGGCTTGGTGCCCAATTTGATGTACTGGAATCGCGCAGGGAAAGCCTTCGCTGATGTGACAACCACCGGCGGATTTGGGCATTTACAAAAGGGACATGCTATCGCATTCTGCGATATCGACAATGATGGCGACCAAGACGTGTTCCAGCAAATGGGAGGAGCGTATCTCGGTGACCGCGCAGCCGACTGTCTCTACGAAAACCCCGGGTTTGGCAACAACTGGATTAAAATCAAGCTTGTCGGAACCAAATCGAATCGATCAGGTATCGGTGCGCGAATCAAAGCGGCTATCACCGAAGGCAACCAGTCTCGCAATGTCTACAAATGGGTGAACAGCGGTGGTAGTTTTGGTGCCAATCCCCTGCGGCAAGAAATTGGACTCGGGAAAGCCGACTTGATCGATCGGCTTGAAGTGTACTGGCCGACGACGAACGAGCGTCAGACGTTCGAGAATGTTTCGATTAACCAAGCAATAGAAATCAAGGAAGGATCTCCGAACTATTCCATTCTGAAGCTGAATTAAACGTCGTTCAGTCAGACTTCGGTCAAACTCAGACTTGGAAAGCTCCAGCTGCCCACTGCGTTCAGGCGAGGTGTGCAGATTAGATGGTGAACGGGACTGCGGAACTCCACGGACCTCGGATGCCGGCCGAACTAATCGCTCGAACCCACGTGCGATACGATCCGGAAGGCAGGTCACTTGCTTGATTGAAGGCTGTGCCAACAACCGACGTTTCGTGGACGATCCGTATGGTTCCACCGACTTGGTTCACCCACAGTTCATACGCTGTCGCGCCATTGGCCGCCGTCCACTGGAACGCCGGCCGCGCCGTGGAAACTCCTGATGGAGCCGTCACGCTCACGGAGCCCGGCGGAGTTCCGACAGTGAACGTAATCGGGGCACTCGTCCGGAGACCGTTGCCAACGTCGTTAGCCGCGCGAATCCACGCTTTGTACTCTCCCTGAGGCAGGCTGGACGTCGGCGTGAAACTTGTTCCCGTCAATGTCTGTTCGCGAATAATGCGGACGGTCCCCCTAACCTGATTGACCCAGAGATCGTATTGAGTCGCTCCCGCAACGGGCGACCATTGGAAGGCAGGTTGTGCGACGGTGTTGCCTATCGGAGCTGTCAGAATCGTCACCCCCGGCACCGAGCCAACAGAAAAATTCAACGGCTCGCTGTAGACGCTCGACGTCTGCGAACTGTGGGCTCGAACCCACACGATAAAGCGACCATTTTCTGGCAGATTTGCCGAGAGCGTGAACAACGTCCCCGAAATTCCTAGCTGTCGAAAAGCAATTGTGTTCGGAGATCCCAGCTGGTTGATCCTGACCTGATACGACTCTGCCCCGGCTACAGCTTCCCACGTCACCGTCGGGCGCCGATTGTTGCTCGCGCCGGTTGGACCGGTGAGGGTAGGCTTCGGAAGCAATTCGTTATCTGCGGTGACGACGCTGACAGTCTGGCTGGCAGCAGAATCGAACGCGTTGTCAGAGTTCGCACCATCAACACTGATTGTAATCGTTGAAGTTTGGTCACCGTCCGCTGCCGCGTCATCAACGCCGGTCACCGTCACCGTTTGAACCGTGTTCCAATTGGAATTGGTGAACGTCAAAGTGGCCTGGTCAACAGTCGCCTCACCGACATCACCACTGACCACCGTGATGACCACGTCCGTCGCGGGCTGAGACGTCAGCACCACGTCAAATGTGTCCGTCGTGCCGCTTTCAGAAACCGATGTCGTGCCGCCCGTCTGAGTGACGGTGAAACCTGCCACAGCCACATCGACATCAGTTGTCACCACTGTGACAGCCTGATCCGCCAGAGCATCGAAGGCGTCGGCGGAATTCGCATCGTCGATACTCAGCGTCACGATCGTCGTTTGGTCACCGTCGACGGTCGAGTCAGCAATGCCGGTCACCGTCACCGTTTGAACCGTGTTCCAATTAGAATTCGTGAACGTCAACGTCGCCATATCGACGGTGGCCTCACCCAAGTCACCACTGACCACCGTGATGACCACGTCCGTCGCGGGCTGAGACGTCAGCACCACGTCAAATGTGTCCATCGTGCCGCTTTCAGAAACCGATGTGGTGCGTCCGTTTGAGTGACGGTGAAACCTGCCACGTCATCATCTGCAGTTACGACTGGCACTGTCGCGTCTATGGCGAAATCATAGCCGTCATCCGACATCGCATCGTTGACACTCAGGCTGACCGTCGATGTTCGGTTTCCGTCAATGGCGAAATCGTTGACACCAGACACGATGACGGTCTGAACGACGTTCCAGTTGGTCGCAGTAAACGTGAGGGTCGCGTTATCAACCGTGGCTTCCCCCGTATTGCTGCTGGAAACATTGATCACCACATCGACCAGCGGTTGCGCCGTCAGTACCACATCGAATGTGTCCGTTGTGCCGGTTTCAGAAACACTGGTCGAACCGCCAGACTCAGTCACGGTGATCGCGCCGGTGACGAGTGTATATCCGAGGTCTGCGAGAATGGCACGTTCCAAAGTCGACAGGTTCTGGGCTCCAGGACCGAAGTCTGTCGCTGACGCCATCATTAACGGCTGCAGATTGGGGTTTTCGTCATCCAGATGTGCCACACTGCTCCCGGATTCAAATGTGGTTGGCGTATACAAACCAACGGGACTACCGCCGTTGGCTGCTCGCGCCAGTGGGCCGTTGAAAAACAGTCCTGCGGCGGGACTGGCACCTTCCGTTTTGTGTGCGTTGTAGGCTGCACTATCCATCACGAAGGTTGAGTTGTTGATGATCGCCGCACCGCTGGCATCGCTGATGTACTGGTCGAAGTAACCCCAAACGCCCGGCTGCCCGGATGGAGCGGCATCCAGCAGATCCTGTCCCGCTTCGTTGGGCCTTGCACTGAAGCCCACGGCATGGAGTAATTCGTGGTAGATCGTGGAGTAATAGTCGTATTCTGAGTCAGAAATATCAGCCGCAATAGGACTCAATTCCCACGGTTGGCCCCAATTGACATCGACCGTTCCATCAACAGCTGCGCCGTTGACATCCGTTCCGGTCAGAATCTTCGTCCGGACGACTTCGTTGTTGTCGAATCCATCGGTGAGAGTCGGATTGAATTCTGTGCCTGCGGAGGCCAAGGTTTCACTCGCGGAATTATCCGAAGAAGTGACTCCCATGGTGATCGTGGCGGTATGGTTGAACACAGATCCGATTCGAGTCGCGGCAGTCTCCAGCGCATCACGCCTCGCCTGCCCGGTTGTGGCGTCTTCAAAGCCGCTTCCCGAACCAATGGTTCCTGCATACTAAAACTGAAAACTGACGGTCAACAGAGTTCGGACTTCCAGTGCTTCCACCGACAGGGCGCGGGATCGAGCCTGAGATCGGCGCGTACGTGATTTGCGAGTTCCAACCCGAAGCAGTTTCGGAATATTGAACAACATTGGCGTGATCCAGCAGAAAATAACGACGACTTGGAAATTGGCAACAGCACATCTGCTGCGGACTATAGCCGATTGCCGAACCGCCTTACCATCCGTAAACGACCGCGGCACACAAAATTCCCATCTCCGGACCGATGCAGATGTTGGTGTCCGGCATGTCCGGCATGACGGTGTTTCCATGTCCAAGGGGGGCAGAATTCGCCGAGGACTTCACCACCCTGAATCGTGGCCGCCCCCGTCCAGATCGCCATGTCGAGATTGGGTGAAATATTCCTGCATGATCCATCAGCAAGTAAGAAATTAATCACACCGCCGGAATGCAACGAGCCGAAGCCGTTGTCGCATGGCGGACGATTCCCCTGACTGCTGCACTCAGCATGATCGGGAATCAGGTTCCAACCCAGTGCAACATCCCGCGACGCGACGCCGTGGCATTCGGATCAAGAAGTTCAGCGCTCGCCCACGTCCCGGGAAACGCCGGCGTCATTGCCGTTCTAATCGTGCGTTCCGACACGGATTCGCTCTGATCGCCACTGATCAAACATGCCTTGAGCATCGTCGCTGAACGCCAGAACAGGGAATTCCAAGGCGTCGATTGAAGTGCGTTGCAGCTGTTCGTAGGCACGCGGAATCGAAACATCTCCACGTCCTGATTCGCCCCGCCGCACCGTGTTGAGCCGTCCACGGACAAGTTCCTCCACGACAACTATCGGCACCATTTGTTTCTCAAGGATCAAATCCGACGCACGCTTGATGTATTCCGAATTTCCTCGCAGCAATTCTGTCAGAACGTCGGTGTCAAAGGTAATCATATCGCGTCGCGCTGTGCATCGCGTTGAGCGTAGACTTCATCTCGAAGCTGCTCCAGCGATTCGTCATCGGCGTACTTGCCGACGAGCCCGAGGACGCCCTTGGGAGCAATGTCGATCACGCCAAGCTCGCCGCGCCGGATACGTTCTTCGATTTCCAACGTCAGCGCTGCGACGGCCTCGACCTGCGTTGCACCCACAGCCTGCAAGTCATGTTCACCCGCTAGCTTGGCAGAGAAGCGGCCATTCACTTCGTCGATAAGAATCGGCAAGGACGTTGTTTCTCCCGTGAAACAGAGGCATTAGGACACGTCGTTGTCGTAAGACTCACCACGTCAACTCACCACGTCAACTCACCACGTCAACTCACTGAGCGAAGCTTACGTCACCGGTCTCGGTCGAACAACTTCATTCCGCTCACGTGGACGCCGGCTTCCTTATCCGTTGTCCTGAATCCACTGGCGGAAGTTGCGGACAAGCGTTGTTTCGCTGACCTGAGTTCTCTGCAGCAATGCGGCTCGCAATTGATCCAGAGGAAAACCTGCGAGGGCGGTACTAGCAGTCTGGGCCTGATAGTCGCCCTCAACCAGACGATAGACACTCAGCGTTTCCTGACACCAACACCAGACTTCCGGAACACCCAACTGCGCGTAGAGCGGCAGCTTGGGAATGGCCGACGACGTGTGTTCCACTTCGATCACCAGATCGGGTGGCGGAACCTGATCCAAGTCGATGGTGACCTGATTCCGCACGCGTTCTTCGTTTTCGATGTAGTACATCTGATCCGCTTCCAGTCCGCGACTCAGACTGGTGCGGCGCAAAGTCATCGAACCAGCAGGCAGCACGGAAATGTCCCGCGCCACACGCCATTCCAAGATGAAGTGATCGATGATGAGCGAAATCAATTCGTGAAAGCTGCTGAGCGTCATGATTTCGAGCGTTCCATCGGCAAAGGTCATGCGTTTCCGACGATTGCCGGGAGTGTCTCGCAGGCGAACGTACAACTCCCAATCGACATCTGTCAGCACAATCGTCTGACCAGCAGCGACAGACGTTGAGCGAGTTTTGGTTTCGACATCAGCTTCGCTGGTTGTGGTTGTAGACATGGGACACTCCGAAAAACGTGACTGGCGACGGATGTCATTGTAGCAAACGCGACGAGGGGGTCGGGAGTCTTTTTCTGGGGATCGACGGTTGCTCGATTCTTTGCTGACGATTGGCGACGCCTTGCAACGCGGCGATTTCTTTGACGCTGAAACCCTCCAATCGTTGCATGGCGATTTGTTGCAGCATGGGATTTGGCAGAGCGTTGATTCGATCGTGACATTCCACCATCAATTCTGCCACAAAACCTTCGTCCGGAATTTCATTCAGACCGTGAGGGTCATCGACCGTTCCATTCGCGAAACCCGATTCGCCGTCGACGAGACCTCCGCCGCGCTTTTGAGCCATCGCACGTTCCTGATGACGGTTCACCTTGCGCACGGTGAAGGTCAATAACTTCTTCCACAGATCGTCCCGGTTCTTCACGGAGTGAAACCGCCCGGCTTCGGCCGTGCGAAAAAAAAATTGCATCGCACTGTTGGCCACGTCGTCTTCGTCAGCGACACGCTTGGGGCGGTCGCGTAAGTAACGCTGCGCCACAGTCACGACGCATGCGCAGTAAGCCTCCCACAGCTCAGCCACCGCGGCTTCATCACGACCGGACTGCACACGATCAAACAGTAAAGTGATTTCTTGGTGGAGCACAAAACGTAGCCAACAAAGGACAAACGCAAACCGCGAGGGTGTAACGGAGCTGACTGGAATTCCGCCATCAATCCGCTAAGAAATCGCCGCCCGAAAACTCGACTGGCGAAGATCCCCACAGAATCTCCCCGCAAAACGAAAGCTGATCGCGCGATCAGAACGGAGGGCTTGTGTTGTGGCTACGAGCAACTGATCAAACGATGGCCCTATCAGTCTGTGTTCCCAGGCTGTTTGCTGAGCTGCTGCAGTTGCTCACCAATCTTCGTCACGATTCTCTCTTCAACACTCTCCGCCCACACTGTTGGCAGTCCGTAGTAGATCATACTGGAAGCGCCTTCATATCCGCCTTCCATTAAAACTCGCCGCGACGGAATATAGGCCATCACATCGTTGCAGTAGCCGGCGACCCAGAGCATGGAATCCGGAAATTCTTCACGCACGCGAATCGAATAATCGACCACCACTTCGCCGCCCAAAAACACCAGCCGTGCCGTGTCACCGATCGCCCACGTTTGAATCGGATAAGCGGGATACGTTTGATCCAGCTGCCCATCGGCGTCGAGCTTTTTAAGCAACTCGGTAGCGCGGCTGACGATGAACTTGTTTGTTGATTCGGTGTCGGTTGTCAGTGCTTCACGTGTCGGCAGCGCGGCAAAGTCGAGAGCGATTTCGTGATACTCTGCGGCAAGACTTCCTTTGACGGTGACCATGTCGCCGTTCAGGACTTCGTCAACCGCTGTCGCCAGCTGTTTGCCGTAATCTTCGGCAAGTTCAACGGTTCGTCGTGGCAGAGGATTCTGATCGGCACCACACCCCGTGACGAACAATGCAATCGTGCCGGGATGTCGTTTTTCGATTTCGATCTGAGCAAACCCGGGCCAGTCGCCGGAAAACTGATAGAAGCTCAGCACGGTTGCGTGGCACGCGTAACCGACAACGACGGCGGTCAGATCGCCGTTGGAATTCTTCACGGACAACACGGGGGCCGCATGATCAACGGGCCCTTTGAGTTCTCCCGCTTCGCGCAGGTTTGGCACATCAGCTTCGCGATTGGTCCGACGGTTCACCGCAAACGTGGCTTGGCCCATGCCGAAACTTAGCGTGGCGGGCTCGACGTTCTGCATCGCCGTGGAGACCGACTGACTGATTTGATTCACCAGAAAATCAGCGTAGTCCGTCACGCGTTTTTGTTGCTCGGCATTCAGAAAGTACATCGTCCCCAGATTGCGTCCAACAACCGGACCGGTATGAGTGTGCGAGGTGCTGATTGCGATTTGCGATCTGTCGACGCCGTGTTCTTTTTGCAGACGATCGCAAATTTCAACTGAGATCTCACGACCGATACCGACCAGATCCAGCGTCACTAGAATCATTTTCTTTCCGGTCGGATCTTCGATGACCAGTGACTTGGCCCACAGGTCATGCAGCGTGCCTTCGGATGGATGATTCCGACTTGCGTAACCAGACATCCATGTTGGCTGAGTTGGCGTGATCGCCAGCTTTGCCGCACCGGCTTTCCATTCGCCGAACGTATTGGTGGTGAAAGCCACGGCGAAAAACACAGCAACAAATGCACGGACAAGTTGACGTGACATGATTCCTCAATTCCTAATAGGTCGTTGAATGTGGCGAAAGTGGCAATGCAGCAGGATGCACCGCTGGCGACATGGTAGCCTCGCCGACAATTCCATGCATGCAACGTGGCCGATGCTGCAGAAACGAAGCTGGATTTCATACGTGAATGAGCCTCAGACAGAATCATTCTCGATCTTAACAGCCTTTGAAATCCGTAATGTCACACGAATTTTCCGATTCATTCGTATTTTTGAATTCATTTCGAGATACTAAGGAGCTTTGGTGCGGACTCGTGTGGACGGGGCACCACGGTTTTCAGGCCGCTTCTTTTTCAGGAGATCGCAGATGTCAGTGACTACAGAATCCGGAACCTTCGTTGCACCTGCCGTGCGTCAAACAGGAATTCTCATCGGCGATGAATGGCGACCGGCGGTCAGCGGCAAAACGTTCGCCACCATCAATCCCGCGACAGAAGAAGTCATCTGCCAAGTGGCAGAAGGTGACAAGGAAGACGTCGACTTGGCTGTTCATGCGGCGCGTTCCGCGTTTGAATCCGGGCCATGGTCACGCATGGATGCGCGAGATCGTGGTCGTCTGCTGAACAAACTGGCGGACTTAATGGAAGCCAATCTGGACGAACTGGCCGCTTTGGAAACGCTCGACAACGGCAAACCGATCGGCGATGCCAAAGCGGCCGACGTGCCATTGGCCATTGACTGTCTGCGGTACTACGCCGGCTGGGCGGACAAAATTACGGGCGACACGATACCCGTGCGAGGCGACTATTTCTGCTATACACGTCGCGAACCTGTGGGCGTTTGTGGTCAGATCATCCCGTGGAATTTTCCGATTCTGATGACCGCTTGGAAGTGGGGCCCAGCCCTAGCAACCGGTAATACGATCGTCATGAAACCAGCCGAACAAACACCGCTGACCTGTCTGCGGCTGGGCGAACTGGCTTTAGAAGCGGGCTTCCCGCCGGGCGTGATTAACATCGTCCCCGGCTATGGACCAACCGCCGGTGCCGCCATCGTCAAGCACGGCCTGGTCGACAAAGTGGCGTTCACGGGTTCCGTGGAAACAGGTCAACGGATCATGGCTGATGCCGCGTTAACACTCAAACGCATCACACTAGAACTGGGCGGCAAGTCGCCCAACATTGTCTTCGCCGACGCGGATTTGCCAGCCGCGATTGCTGGTGCTGAGTTCGGGTTGTTCTTCAATCAGGGCCAATGCTGTTGCGCAGGCAGTCGATTGTTTGTGGAGGATTCGATTCACGACGAATTTGTCGAACGCGTCGTCAATCGCGCCCGACAACGCGTGCTAGGCAATCCATTCGACGCCGAAACCACTCAAGGACCGCAGGTCGACAAAGCCCAGTTCGATAAAATCATGGGGTACATCCACAGCGGTATTTCCGAAGGCGCGACATGCCAAACCGGCGGACAACGTCACGGCAACCGAGGCTTCTTTATCGAACCGACCATCTTTACCGGCGTCACCGACGACATGAAAATTTCTCGCGAAGAAATCTTCGGCCCTGTGCTCAGCGTACTGAAATTCGGCGACATCGACGAAGTCATCAAACGCGCCAACAACACCACGTTCGGCCTAGCCGCAGCCGTCTGGACCAGCGACGTGAAGAAGGCTCACAAAGTTTCCAACAGCCTGCGAGCCGGAACTGTGTGGGTCAACTGCTACGACGTCTTCGACGCAGCGGCTCCCTTCGGTGGTTTCAAAATGAGCGGCATCGGCCGGGAACTCGGCGAAGCAGGTCTGCAGAACTATACGGAACTGAAAACCGTCACCATGAGTCTCGGGTCGTAGGGTACGCTCCCGCGTACCAAACACGATCCGCGCCACCACTGTCTCGACCGTTTGACCTGCCTAAAACGTCGATGCAGAATGTCACGCGGGAGCGTGACCTACTTCCGGGAAGCGCTGCGAACGGTGACTTCACAGTGACCATCCTGCCGTTTCTGAACATCAATCGTGATATCCAGAAACCGCTGCAGAATATCGATGTGCGTCAGGGAATGCTGCGACAGCAGGCCGGTGAGATACGTCCCACCGCAGCGGACACCACTATCGGCTGGCTGAGCGGCGCTGAGGCCGAGCGGCAGCAGAATCTGGTCCGCCAGATATTCTTCCACGGGTGCCGTTGTTTTCTGCCAGCGACGAACACTCTGCACCAGCTTGTCGGCCACGTGTTCGGCGCGCGTGCCCTGTCGACCGAACGTTGTGAAGATGGCTGTCACATTTTCGCACTCCACTTCTGCCAGCAAGACATTGCCGGGGCCGTTTGATCGGACCCGGCGCACTTCGCTGTCTTCGGTTCGCCAGTTCAGCTTTCGAATCGCTCGCGAGATTTCTCGCTCGCCAATTTCTGTCGGCAGGTTCCCCACCAAGGCTATCAAACGACGATTCTGCACGCGGCCAGTCGACATCAGTTCGAAGCCGTTTAAGAACGAAGTCGGTTGAATGTCCACTACAACTCGCCCGCCCCCGGCTGGATAGAATCCGTGGCGTTCGATGCGAGCTGTCACCTGCGGCCCCATTCGAGTGACCAGAGGCAGATAAGACTTCTGTAGAAACTCGAACGGTGGGGCCCACTGGTTATGGGTGCCGCCTTCCACAACCACAGTCGACGGCCCGCTGGCTGTCAGCAGCGGAGCAAGCACTGTCTGCAACACCAGCATCGCGCTGCCTGCACTGCCAACACTAAAGTGATAGTGCCCCGCTCGAACGTTCCCCGGCTGAAACGTCAGTTCCTGAGCACCGGGTTCTGCGCCGCTGAGCTGTCCGTCACAGATTTCCGCGGCGGCTCGCACAGACATCAGATGTTGCCGCATGAGTCCCGGTTTCGCTCGGCCAGCTCGGATGTTGTGCAGTCGCACGGGCGTGCCAGTCACGACAGCCAAGGTCATCGACGACCGCAGCATTTGCCCACCACCTTCGCCCTGCGAACCATCGATCGTAATCATGTCTGTCATTTCCGTATTCCTTGTCACGCATTCCGCGTGCCGCCACTGACACCATTGCGGAGCGGGATGTTCGGCATATTGTTGACCGGAATCGCCGGTAGAGTTACCGATTCTGCGGGTTTCAGGGGGTTACCAGTTGCCCAACATTCCCTCAGCCACCGAACGGTGTAGTATTTGACATTCCGGGCCGTTTGATGTCTTGTTGTGAACACAGGCTGGCTCGTAATCATCAGCCACTGTCAAGGATCGTCTTATGCGACCAGCACTGCGTCTCGCCGTGTCAGTATTCACATGTGCTGCGGCACTGAGCCCTACTTTGTGCGCCGCTGAACCAGAATGGTCGGGCTGGCGCGGGCCTCAGCAAAACGGACATTCGGCGGACGCCAGCCTGCCAATCCAGTGGGGACCGGAATCCGTAGTGTGGAAAGTCCCTTTGCCTGGCAAGGGGCAATCGTCTGCTGTTGTGGCTGGAAATCGCATCTTTTTGACTTCGGCCTTAGAGGATGGTCGTGAGCGAATGCTGCTGTGCCTGAATCGCGAAAATGGCCAACTGCTGTGGAGCGACACGGTGTGGACGGGCGATCCAGAACCGACTCACAACATGAACGGCTGGGCTTCGGCGACCTGCGCGACAGACGGCGAACGCGTCTATGCTTTCTTCGGCAAAGGGGGCGGCCTGTTTTGTTACTCAGTGGATGGTCAACAATTGTGGAACAAACCGTTGGGCGAATTCGAAGGCCCGTGGGGGACGGCCGCCTGTCCGATTTTGTTCGGTAATCTGGTGATTCAAAACTGCGATGCCGATGCTGACGCCTTCATTGCAGGCTTCGACAAGAAAACGGGGAACGAAGTCTGGCGTACCAAACGAGAAGACGCGCGCGGCTGGAGCACTCCGATTGTGATCAAAGCCGCCGGTCGCGACGAATTGGTGGTCAACGGTCATTCCGGCGTTCGCGCCTATGCTCCTGCGTCCGGTGACGAACTATGGTACTGCCAAGGTTTCGCTGGTCGAGGAACGCCGACCGTCACGCCAGCGGGCGACTTGCTACATGTTGTCTGTGGGCTGAAAGGCGACACTTACGCGGTCCGGCCTGGCGGCAGCGGCAATGTCACACAGACTCATATGGTCTGGCACCGTCCACGCAGAACGTCGCGCGATCTGCCAGCCCCCATTGTGATCGGCCAAAAGAGCCTTGTAATGGACATGCGACGCGCGACATTGACCGCTCACGACATCACGACCGGTGTTGAAGCGTGGCAGCAGCGCGTTGCCGACGCGGCGGTCACAGGCCAGTTTTGTGCAACCCCCGTGGCATGGAATGGAGTGGCTTTCTTCGTCGCAGAATCAGGCCAGACCTTCGGGATTCGCCCCGGAGCAGCCATGGAAATCGTGTCCGTCAACGAAGTCAACCCCGGCAAAGGCGAGATCTTTCGCTCGTCCCCCACACCAGACAAAGGCGAGATCCTGCTGCGGTCGGATAGTCAGCTGCACTGCATCGGGAAGTGACCCGAGCACACACCGGATTCAGGAGCCCATTGACCCGGATTCGTGCTGATTTGAGTCTGACGCCACGATTTGCTGGGCTCAGAGTGACGGAAACGCCCTAACATTTCAAAATCTGCCGAGAATCCTGCTGGAATTTGCGAAAATTGTCGATACACTTCTTGATCCATGCACGGGGAAAGAGCCCGTGTGACGAAACACCAATCAGATATGCGACATCGCGTCGAAAGCCAATTGCTAAAATTGGCCGAAAACACAACTTAAACGCAACCCATACAATGTCGCGGGGTGGAGCAGCCTGGTAGCTCGCGAGGCTCATAACCTCGAGGTCGTAGGTTCAAATCCTGCCCCCGCCACTAGAAACCTCACGGAATTCATTCCGTGAGGTTTTTTCGTGCCCCAATGCTTCTTCGAAACCAAGAACTGGAAGCAGCAAGACTCGATGCTTCGAACTCATTCAGAAAGTCGTAACGCAGGTCTTCAGCGGTCATTCGATCTTCAATCTTCGGCCTGTCATGATATATCGACCCGATATTGCACTACGGACGCATCGAAAATCCAACTCAGCGGCCAGCTCGGCACGAGCTTCAGCAATGGCCGTCCCGCCGTCAGCTTTCATCTGTCGGGCACCTTCACGAATCGCTTCGAGATCCTGCCGCTGCTTCAAAAGTGGCGATTGTCCATGGCATGAATCGCACTGTGCAGCCGTGCTTTCTGTTGGGTGACGATCAAGAATTCGGCGAACGCTATAAGCTGCCAAGGAACGGACCATGCGACATCGTATTTTCCCGTAAAGTACAATGTCCCAATAGTGTTCGGCACGCCAATTGCCAATTGCTGATACGGACAACCGATCCGCGATCAGGGATTTGCCTTTATTTTCTAGGCGTTCGCGAATTGTAAATTGGTCAAATTGCACGCATGACGGAGCGTTGACCTGTGAGGCATCAGCATGCCACGAACTCCGCGTGCGGAAATTAAAGACAAGGACATCACTGGGCTGAAATATTTCGCGCAGCTTGGCGGTCTGCTTAAAGAGTTACACGATGTGGGCTGCGAGCGGGATCGGGCTGGCAATCGCTCGCTGCACATGAACGCTGGGTGACGAATACTGCATGCTGGTGCTGCTGTATCTGTTCAACCCGATTGTCACATCGCTGCGCGGTCTGCAGCAAGCCAGTGACTTCAAGAAGGTGCAGAAGAAGCTCGGCAGTCCGCGCGCTTCTCTGGGTTCATTATCGGAGTCAGTGGCCGTCTTTGAACCGGAACGCCTGAAGCCAATCATCGAATCACTCAGCGAAAAACTGTCGCCGATTGCGGCGGACAAACGCCTGGCCGATGTTCGCCAGACTCTGACTCTGGTGGACGGCAGCATCGTCGAAGCTCTGCCGCGTATTGCGATGGCTTCGATCCGGGACGCTCAGGCGGGCAGCGGCGGAAAGATGAAGTGGACGCTGCATACGCACTTTGAAGTGTTCAAAGCGGTGCCTGTGCGAGTCGACGTCACGCCGACTGCAGGCGGTGAACACGATGAACGTGCGGTGATGCAACGTGCCATCGAACCGGATCGCACCTACGCTTTCGATCGCGGCTACGCCAAGTTCGAATTATTCAATCGCATCGTCGACGCAGGCAGCAGCTATGTTGGTCGTATTCGCGACAACAGCGTTTACCAAGTTCTCGAACAGCGACCGCTCACAGACGCCGACCACGCGGCACGTGTGCTTTCGGACCAGATCATTTGGCTGGGCAGCGATTCCACAAAAGAGACGTTGAACCATCCGGTGCGGCTGGTTGTTATTCAAGCGAAACCGCACACATCAACGAGACGACCGGGCACAAGTTCCGCCGGTCAGAACTGCGACGGGTTTCTGCGCATCGCCACCAACCTGCTGGATGTCCGGGCCGAGATCATCGCGCTGCTCTACTGTTACAGGTGGACAATTGAAATCTTCCTCAGATTTTTGAAACACGTTCTTGGCTGCCGCCATCTGCTGAGTCAGTCGCAGAAAGGCATTGAAATTCAGGTCTACTGCGCGATCATCGCGTGCATGCTGATCAGCCTGTGGACGGGCCGCAAACCGACTCTGCGAACTCACGAAATGATTTGTTGGTACTTCTGCGGCATGGCGGATGAGGAAGAGCTTCTAGCTCACATTAACCGGCTCGAAAAACAGAAGAACTGATCGCGCGGGGCGACGCGTCGTCTCGTCTGCCGAGCTTCACGCTGCGCCGATTTCTCTGCCGCTTTGAAGCCGGAGCGACAACCTGCCAGTCGGTGATCCGGATCGACACCGCTCAGTTTACAGTTCTACAATCTCTGCGGATAAAGCACGAAGCGTGCCGAACACTATTGGACCTGACCCCTTTGACGCTCTCGGACGCATTGCTGCGAATGGAATTCAGTTCCGATTCCAAAGTATCAAAGTGGATGGGACCGTTGTCGTTTCAAAACAGATATTGACAATTCAGGAATTCAGATTACTCTGAACATGGATTGGGGAGTGCGAATGGCGACCCCAAGTTGAATTTGTGAGAACGGGCGGAAACTGTCCAATCGCTGGACATGGGCAATCATTCAGAAAATGGAGGCTAAGCGACTCAAAGACACATCAACCAGTCAACATTAAGCAGTGATTCTGACGTGGTTTCGTATTTCATTCGAAACGGAAACGAGAGATGGCATTCACTCATTGGTTTGAAACTCAAGTGGAGCGAATCGTTGTTGCGTGGCGGCAGAATGGCCCTGCGTTTGTGGGTTGGACAAACGGTCGTATGCGAATGCGTCGACCATTCCTGATCGAGTCTTTGGAATCGCGAGCTTTGCTTTGCGCGTGCATGGGCAGTCCTCCGGTCTTTGACTCATCAGGATATTCGTTCGGCGTTCTCGAAGATGCTTCACTTGTAGGATCAGTCCATGCGACTGATCCCGACAGTGACATCATAGATTATTCACTGTCGGGTTCGGATTCGGGTAACTTCAGCATCGACAGTAGCGGAAATATTTCGGCGTATATGCTCGACTTCGAAAGTCAGATCACGCACTACTTTGACGTGACCGTCACGGACATGATGGGAAACAGTGCAACGGCATCCGTTTCTGTGGTTGTGGGTGATGTGGACGAGGATCCTGTGTTCGATGCAGCAGCCTATTCGTTTGGCGTTCTGGAAGATGCCACCGTTGTGGGCACTGTGGTTGCGACCGATCCGCAGAATGACATCATTGACTATTCGCTGTCGGGGCCGGATGCGGGTAACTTCAACATCGACAGCAGCGGAATCATCACGGCGTACATGCTGGACTTCGAAAGTCAGGTCACTCACTACTTTGACGTGACCGTCACGGACATGATGGGAAACAGCGCCACAGTGCCCGTCTCAGTTGTGGTGAGCGACGTGGACGAGAATCCTGTGTTTGGCGCGCCTGTCGCACCGGCAACCGCATTCGAATTCACCATTTCGGAGATGGCACACAATGACGATGTCGTTGGTGGAATTCCAGTTTCTGACCCCCAGGATGATCTGTGTTGCATCGAAGTCTATGGAGGCGACATCAACGACCCAATGACATGGGTGTTGTCTGACGCGTTCAAAGCAACGGATGTCAACGGAACAGCGACGATCACCGTCAACAATGAATGGTCGCTCGATCACGAAACGAAAATTGTTCACAACCTGATCCTTCAGGCCGTTGATGCACAGGGAAATACGGCGACGACCGGTGCAACAATCACGCTAACGGACGAAGTTGAATGGGGAGGGATGGGAGTTTTCGTCGTGTCGTGGCCGGTGCTCAACCAACCGGCTCATCATACGGAGTTGCTGATCATTCCGCAGAATCAGGCCGCATATGAAAACGATCCGATTTTCGCGAATACCGCTTGGGTCGATCGGCAGGAGGTGCATTACACCACCGTTGGTGCCGAGGGTGCTGGTTTCCTTTTCAACACATTGGTCAGTAGCGTCAATAGGCGGACTATCAACGAAGATTCACGGACGAGCCGGGGCACGGTGTGGAGTGAGGACGAAGACGACTTGATCGACATGGTTTTCCAATTGGATGCCAACTACGACGACGACTTGAACTACGATTTTGTGCCGCAGCCGGGTACGAACGGTTATAACTCCAACAGTTACTTGCGTGGACTGCTGAATGCTTTGGAAGCAGAGTTTAGTGCAAGTTGGAACGTTGACCTTGGCGGCCTTGATTTCCCGGGATGGAACAAGCCGTTACCACTGTCCGAATTCGGCGTGTAGAACGCGGGCCGTATCTGCGTTGTCGGAACTAGCACGTAAGCCGCGACCAGTCTTTTGCCCGAACTACCTCGACCGTGTTGGTCACGGTTCGAGCCAACAACGAAACACAAGCAGAACAGTGATGCGCAATTCTGTGATCCGCTGGGGACTGATTCTGGTGTGCGGATGCTTCGATGCAGCCGCAGCTCAGGACCATATCCGAAAACGGTACGAACATATTTTGAATTGGTTACCCGCTGATTCGGAATCCCTGACAGTATTAGATTGTCCGTGGCAGATTCCTACGGACGCTGACCGAAAGAATGACAAGAACCGAATTCGCCGTCCGTTCGATGTCAGTTTCCAGGATTTTCACCTTCGGCACATGTTCAACGGTAAACAACGCGAATTGCTGGCTGGAAAGACCATCAAACGTTGGATCTCGGCGGCGAAGGACTTTCACATCGCTCCGCCTCCCGTTGAAGCAGAAGAATCCGTCGTGTCGGACTCGTACAGCCTTCGATATACCGGCGTTCACATCATTGAGTTTGAGCCGGGCTCTGGATTTGCAGCATCAGAATTGCTGACGAATTTGCTGGAAACCCCGGCACAAGGCCTGTTTCCTGCGGCAGGAAAACTTGATGTGATGGGGCATGACGTTGTCGAGTACCCCGCGATGCATATGGCTGAGAACAGACCGCGAGGTGGTCGGGAAACAAAAGCGACGGCTCCGCTGATCGACACCTGGTTTTCGTTTACCTTCTGGGTGGCGTCTCCCAAGCCCAATGTTCTGATCGTGGCAACATCCAGGACGGTACTCGAAGAAACCTTGAAAGGAATTACGGCACCCTCACCAGCCGCCTTCCCGGTCGAGTCTGCGGAATGGAACGGCATTGATCCTAGGTCAAAAGTGTTTGGGATCAGACGTTTTCCGCGACCCAAGAATGCTTCGGATTTGAGTGACCTCAGAAGGTTCGGAGCGGATGCATCGGCGTTTACTTTTTCCATTGACAATTCCCAATCGAATGCAGTCATCTCCATTCATCGAGCCAATCCGCAGGCGCGAAGGCGGGTTGAAGGAATTCTGTTTGAGCATGTCGAGAACACATCCCGGAAAGTCACAAGCACTCCGGACGTGTTTCAGATTCAGCTCGACTGGAAAGATCCTGAAGGAAGCCAAAATGACCGACCTCCCGACGGACTCGCCTTCATTCTTCTCACCTGGCTTGGATACGCGGTTATGATTTAACGCCGACAAACGGTGAAGGTCTACCATGTGGCCCAACAACCAAAGAAAACATCAAACGCCAACTTGGGACCCGGCACTTTGTTGACAGCAGGATCCGATAGGCTCCAAAAACGTGATGTTCTCAGAGATCTTCTGGTCCATTTACGAAAGCGTTTGTGATGCATTTTCCTGGCTTGTCATTCTTGACTTGTGCGTGTCTGACCTTAGGTCCCATAGGATTAAGCGATGAGCCGAAGACGTCGCCCGCCAACAATGTCATTCGCTCAAATATCCAACCCTATATCGACTGGGTTCCCGATTCATCTGAGTCACTGGTCGTGGTTGACAAGCCCTATCGAATACCACAAGAACGGCCTCTAACCTCAACAGCGTTCGACGTCGACTTTCGCGAATTTCATCTCGCGCTGATGTTCGACAAAGTCACTCGGCAGAGCTTGGTTGGCAAGACGATCAACCTGTGGATCGGAGCGGGTTCCCAGTTTCGCCTGCCCGAATTTCCGAAGGAACCAGCGTTGGGAATTCCGGACTGCACGCTTCACTACGACGGCTGCCAGATCATCGTCTTCGATGCGGAGACCCCCTTGGACGTGTCAACGCTGTTTGCAAGCATTATGGGGCACGATGCCGACGCCGTGGTTAACGGTGAGACGCCACAGCGGCGGCAGCTGGGCGGATATGACACCGTCGAGTACGTCGCCACTCATATCGCGCCCCAACGCACTCGGCGGAGTCAAGAGACACCGGAGGTTTCGAAAAAGATCGATGACGCATTGGCGGTTCGATACTGGATCACTTCGCCGTCTCGAAATGTGCTGATCGTCGCGACTTCCCAAGCTGTGTTTTCCGAGACCCTTCGTAGAATCGGCGGTTCGGCCGGCGCCGCTTTTCCGGTGACGCTTCCTGAGTGGGCCTATTTCACCGGTCAGCCCCGCGTATGGGGGATGCGCCATTTTCAGGACAGCCCGCGTGCGACCGATTACAGCGATTTTCGCGGGACTCTTGACTTGGTGACCTCAGGATTTGCCTTTGAGATCGATTCCGAACGTGACACGGCCAGACTGACATTCGTTCATTGCGGGACCAAATCAGCAGAGACCCTTCGCAGTTACGCAGGCGCCTTGACTGATGCCGTTACTGAGGTAACTTCAGAGCCCGCTGGCACACTCGTCGCGGATCTCAATTGGTCGAAACTGTCGCCCCAGGTGAAAGCCGAAGTTGAGACGCAGCTCGCCTATTGGCTGGTGACGCATGTCGGGCACGCAGTGATGTTGTGAGGATCCGATTTCCGAACAGGCTGGACCTTCAGTCCCGGAATCTCACGCACCACTCGTCGATTTCTGGTGGTTAGATAGGATGCAGATCGAACGATCACTTCGATTGCCGTCAACTCTGTCCGAAAAAGGAAACAGCCATGCTTCATATTACGTTGCCGATGCTGACGATCGCATGCTTGCAAATGTCGCCGACCTTCAGCGACGACCAGATTGCCAGGCCAACAGCCGATCAATCCGTTCGATGCCGCGTGCAACCGTACATCGACTGGCTGCCAGCCGAGGCGGAATCGCTGATCATTGTTCGCCAACCGTATCGGATCCCACCAACGCCGGACAAAGTCGAGTCGACTGAATCGACGCCGTCGGGGATCGCATTTCATGAAATGTACTTCGATGGAATGTTTGACGATCACGTTCGTGAAGTGCTGGTGGGTCACACGATCGACGTTTGGATCGAAGCATCCACCCGGTTTCGGTTCCCTAAGCTTGCCGACGATGTGGGACACGTTCCGCTCACCGGTTGGGGCCTGAAGTATGACGGTTGTCATGTCGTCGTTTTTGATGATCAATCGTCACTGAATACTGATGACCTCTTTAAACGTCTGCTAAGGGATCTGAGTGAGCAGAATCCGGACGTTCCACGCGGCGTCCGGCATCAAATTGAGCAACAGGACACCATCGCGTACACGCCTTCGCATTTGTATGGCACACGTGTGCGTGCAAGCGGAGAGACCGCAGAAGTCACACGAAAACTGGATGCAGCGTGGTCGACGACGTACTGGATTGCGTCGCCGCGCAAGAACATTTTATTGATCGCCACGTCACGCAGTTTTCTGGCAGAGACGTTGCGAAAAATGCAGAATCCTGATCGGTTGGCGTTTTCTGAATCACTGGAAGAATGGGAGCATCTCTCTGGAAACGTTCCGATCTGGGGGATGCGACATTTCAAAGAACGAGCAAAGGAAACGGACTTCAGCGATCTTCGA
>Ga0075117_1000474_pt1 | contig 27501 bp, 22 predicted proteins | sample AntAceMetag02UKJ_FD_69789 | JGI IMG/M metagenome (GOLD analysis project Ga0075117, IMG submission 69789) | Saline lake microbial communities from Ace Lake, Antarctica - Antarctic Ace Lake Metagenome 02UKJ | ecosystem: Environmental > Aquatic > Non-marine Saline and Alkaline > Saline | place... | reverse complement strand
TAGAATCACTGAAAACCCAGAGACTAAAGAAATTATACTGGCCCTTTCCCCAACCATGGAAGGAGATACCACGGCTTTTTACCTCCAAAAACAGTTAACTCATTTTGACCTTAAAATAAGTACTATTGCTCGTGGAATACCTATTGGTGGAGATTTAGAGTATACCGACGAAATTACCCTTGGCAGAAGTATCGCAAGCCGAACCAAAACTGATTTTGGATAAAATACGTTTTAAAATTTGTTGCATTTTATCTGTTTCAGAAGCCCTACTAGCTATTGAGAAAGGACCTAATTTCCTTGGTCTGGTTGCTGAAATGCCTGATGGCCTGGGGCTATTTCAGATAAAGAAATTAATTAGGACGTCAAAGGAAAAGCGGAAACGGTCCTCTTGACCTCCAGAAGATCAGTATCGGGTATTGTAGAGCAGCACAAAACGGCCAACACTTCCTGTATTCAAATAGTAGATACCCTATCAAATGGAACTCATGCGAAACATAAGTCAGCATTACCAGATGTGAAAATCATACAGGTTCTTCATGTTTTAGGCGAATCAACCCTTCAAGAGGCTAAAGATTTAGGGATTTCGGTAGATTATATTTTACTGGACTCCGGAAACCCAAGTGCCAAGACTACAATACTCGGAGGAACAGGCAAAGTCAGCGATTGGAGCGTGAGCTCTAGCATAGTAAAACTAGCTAAAGTGCCCGTATTTCTGGCAGGTGGTCTTTCTTCAAAAAATGCCGCTGCAGCAATAGCAACTGTAAAACGTTTTGGTTTGGATCTATGCAGTGGTCTTAGAACAGAAGGAAGCCTTGATTCTAGAAAATTGAAGGCCTTTTTTGAGGTCATGAAAAGATAGATTTCTAATACAATAATTCATCCTTCAAAAATTCTCATAAGCCCTTTTTAAGCTGTATTTTTGATTGATCAATCTTAAATCATCATGGCCGATCAAGCACTTTTAAATAGTATCCCGTCTGTAGATCTTGCAGAGTTTCTTTCTGAAGACCCTACCCTCAAATCAAAATTTGTAGCAGAACTAGGTGCCGCCTTTACCAATATTGGTTTTGTAGCACTTAAAAACCATGGCTTATCAAGCGACTTAAGAGACCAGTTATACAGCTCTGTTAAGGACTTCTTTTTCCAAGATGATGCCATTAAGCAGGCTTATGAATTCCCTGAATTAGCTGGACAGCGAGGTTATATTGGGAAAAATAAAGAAACGGCAAAAGGCTTTAAAAAGCCAGATCTTAAAGAGTTTTATCATGTAGGTCAGCTCAATAAAAGAGAGGGGATGCCAGATAATATATTCCCGAAAGAGGTTCCGGCATTTGAAGAAAACACAAAAGAGACTTTCAAGATCTTTGAGGCTACTGGCAGAACGCTTCTTAAGGCTATAGCTCTGTTCCTTAAGCTACCCGAAGAGTATTTTGAAGCCAAAGTGTATCAAGGAGACAGCATTTTGAGGGCTTTGCATTATTTCCCGATAGAGCGTCCAGAGCTTTTAGAAGAAGGAGCAGTTAGGGCAGCTGCCCATGGTGATATAAATCTAATAACCCTGCTTATGGGAGCATCTGCCGATGGCCTTCAGGTTTTAAGAACGGATGGCGAATGGATTTCTGTCACTGCTCTTCCAGACCAGATTGTTATAAACGTGGGAGATATGCTAGACAGGCTTACAAACCACAAGTTAAAATCAACTATTCATCGAGTGGTAAATCCGCCTTTAGAGAAAATGAAGACTTCACGTTTTTCTATCCCTTTCTTTATGCATCCAAGAGCAGAAATGGATTTGACTTCGTTAAAAAGCTGTATTGATATTGACAATCCTAAAGTCTATGTAAACATGACCGCCGGTGAGTTTTTAGAGGAGCGATTAAAAGAATTAGGACTTAAAAAATAACTAATAAACAAATGAAAAAAGTAGTATTGGGCCTTCTAATGGCCAGCATTTTTACAGCATGTAGCAACTCTTCTAGCTCAGAAACAGAGGAAACAACTGAAGTTAGCGAAGCTTCTGCACAGAATTTTGACATGGCCAAAACTTCATTGACCTGGACGGCTTTCAAAACGCCTGACAAGATTGGTGTCCCTGGCACTTTTGATGAAATCACTCTCACAGGAAATAGTTTTATTATAAACACTAAATCTGTGAACTCAAACAATGAAATAAGAGATGACAAATTAGTTAAGTTCTTTTTTGACAACCTAAGTGATTCCCTTATTACGGGATCTTACGGAACTGTAACAAACGGTGTAATGCCAGTTACCTTAAAAATGAATGGTATTGAAAAAACGGTAGACTTCGCTGTTTCTGAGTCAGATACGGCCACAATTGTTTCTGGAACAATTGATATCCTTTCAGACTTTAGTGGAAATACTGCTTTGGAAGGCATAGCAGACGCCTGTAAAGAATTGCATTTAAATAAGACTTGGTCTGATGTAACTTTGAAAGTGGTAGAAATGAAATAGGCTTTTCACAAAGCCTTCTTCTTAGAAATTTAGATAAATCGGCCAAGGCCGATTTATTTTTTTGTTAGATTGTCTGTCAAATGCTCTTTTTTAAGAAAACACGTCAAATACGGTATTTCATCTTTCTAAAAGATGTGCTTACTATAGCTCTTACAGGCTTTGGTGGTGCCAATGTGCACTTGACTCTTTTTATTAAACACTTCGTGATTAAACGCAAGTATTTAACAGAGGCCGAACTCATGGAGCTCCAGGCTTTATGCCAAATTTTGCCCGGTCCTACCTCTACACAAACACTCACCGCAATTGGCTTTAAACTAGGCGGCCCAGTATTGGCTTATCTCACACTTTTCGTTTGGATATTACCTGCCTCCACACTTATGGCCCTGGCCGCTTTAGGTGTGGCTTATGTAGATAAAGACTTGCTTCTGAAAGTCACCTTCTTTATAAAGCCCATGGGAATTGCCTTTATATTCTATGCCGCTTATGTGATAGGTAGAAAAGTGATAGACTCTAAAATGAGTTGGGTACTCATGGTGGTGGGTGCTGGCCTTGCCTTTATGTATAGGTCTCCATATATCACGCCTTTGGTTATACTATTGGGTGGTTTGGTAACCTCCTTAAAGTTTGAGCAGCAAGAAAAACGAGACAAAAACCCTATAAAAATAGAATGGGGAAACTTTATTCTCTGGGGAGGAATATTTGCTCTTGCTATCACCGTTGGCTCCATTACTAAAAACCTTCCTGTAAGACTCTTTGAGAACTTTTACAGAAACGGAAGTTTTGCCTTTGGTGGTGGGCATATTGTAAAACCACTTCTTTTTAATGAGTTTGTGGAGTTTAAAAACTATCTCACGGCAGATGAGTTTCTATCTGGCATTGCGATTGGTGAACTTATACCTGGTCCCACCTTTTCTATTGCGTCTTTTGTAGGTTCCCTTTCTATGAGGGAATGGGGAGTAAGTGGACAGGTTTTAGGAGCTGGTATTGCGGCTTTAGGTATTTTTATGCCTGGTATATTAATGATTTTCTTTGTGGTAAGGTTTTGGGATCAACTAAAGCAATATAGGGCAGTAAGAGCATCTTTAGAAGGCATTAATGCCGCAAGTACTGGGCTTACAATTGCGGCAGGAATCTCACTTTTTGAACCTATGGCAACCTCTACACTTTCCATGTGGACCATCTTCGTGACATTCATTTTATTGATTTCCACAAAAATTCCCTCTTATTTTATTATCATTGGAGGTCTAGTATTGGGAGTTATTTTAAATGTTTAAAGGACTTTTACAAATCCACTAAATCATTTTTAACCGCCAGTGCCACCAGTTGTGCTGTATTTTTTACTTTCAGTTTTTCCATCATCCGCATTCGGTGTCCGTCTATAGTTCTTGGACTCAGTATCACGGCATCTGCTATTTCCTGAGTGGTAAGACCCCTGCATATGAACTGTAAAACTTCTAGCTCTCTCTCTGAAAGATCTACTTTATAATTGTAAAACTTCCCAGCCGTTTGATATCGCTTATTCGTGGCCTTTTTAAGCATAACCCGACTCACAAAGTCTGTGAAATAAATACCCTCTCCATTAACCTTCCTAATCGCCAGCTCCACCTCTTCGGGCTCTGTATCCTTCAGTAAATAGCCATTCGCTCCTATTTCCAACAAATGAAGGATATAATGATCTTCATTATGCATGGAGAGTATAATTATTTTCGGATCCAATCGGCCATCCTCTCTTAACTTTGCGGTCACTTCTAAACCATCCATTTCTGGCATTTGAATATCCAAAAGAACCACATCTACTTCTTGAGTAGCCAGTTTTTTTAAAAATTCTTTCCCATTTCCAGCCTCCAACACAATTTCTAAATCGTCGCTAAGAGACAGTATTTGAGACATCCCATGTCTGAACAGCAGATGGTCATCTACAATCGCAATTTTAAGTTTCGTATTCATGGTCTCTTTCATGTAAAACTAAGGCCGCTTTTGAAGAAAATATGTTTTATTCTCATTATTTGATCTTGAGCCAATTTAAATTATTGAGCTTTTAAAGGAATTGAAATGTCAAATTCAGCACCCTTCCCATCTTCAGAAGTAAATTTGTAGACGCCATCTACCACATCTAGTCTTGAAAATATATTACCAAGACCTAAACCTGACGCCTTATTCAGAGAAGCTTTTTCTAAATTAAATCCTTTCCCATCATCTTTGAAGATGATCTGGAGTACATCATTCATCCTTATAATTTCTATTACAATATTCCTCGACTCAGCATGCTTTAAGGCATTGTTGGTTAATTCCTGAATTACTCTATATGCTGTTAGTTCTAAATTCGGGTCAAAACGTTTTTCCAAATTTTCTATGTCAAAGCTAAAGCTGACGTGAGTAGCCTCTTCCATCTTTTGGATAAACTCCTCTACTGCAGCGGCTATACCAAAGTTCTCCAATGTCCTAGGGATTAGGTCTCTAGAAAGATTTCTTACCTGTGCTAGTGCTTCACTAACTAAGCTTTTAGAGTGATCTATTTTATCTTTGACACTGGCGTCCACAGATTTAGACAAAACACTAATGCTCAACTTGGTAGCAGAAAGCAAACCACCAACTTCATCATGGAGATCATTTGATATTTTCCTTCGTACCATCTCCTGAACTGCTAGTGAGTTTATTAGCATTTGTTTTTGATGTAGGATTCTAAGCTCTTGTATTTCTCTTTGGATCCTAAGTTGTTTTCTTTGGTAGTAAATCACAAATCCAATGACAGCCAAGCCCATAAGGAGAAGGAAAAAAGTACCTGTCATAATAGATTGAAGGGGTGTGAAATCCATTAGTTCGTAGGCTTTGGTTTCGTGTCAAAAAGAAATGCCGCACTCATTAAGGCAACAAAAAGGAACTTAAATGTATGTGTTAAATTGTCTGATACTGTAAATGACAGAAAATCTACCTCAAAATAAGAAGTATAATTGGTGAAATAATAAATAAGTATGGTACCCAATGAAGATAGAATTAAGCCAGTAAAAAACCAGAACTTTCCGTAGGTAAGTAAATTATCAATTTCCATTTTTTCCAATAACTCATAAAAGAAAACAAAACTGAGCACAATATAAATGATACGGACGTAGGTATACATAAGGCCCGAAAAATCAAAAAAATCAAAATTTAATACAGAAATAGTGACCAAACCTATGAGTGCCAACCACAGTTGCTTTTTAGAAAACCTTTCAATCATTTTATACAAGACCAAAAACAGAAACGCTGAACATAGGATCTCCTGTAAATTGGACCATCTTCTGTTATTCATGCCATGTATGGCCGTAAGCCATAGAGGAATATCTGTTAGAAATAATAAGATCGGATAAAAAAGCAACCACCGGAAATCAGAATTTAGTTTTGCTCTCCTAAAAAAACCAATGTAAAAAGGAATAAAAACACAGAAACTTTCAAATCCTGTGTAGGGGTATCTTCCAAGAAAGTCTTCAAATAAGTTGAGCATTGACTTCTCCGTTATTGCTAAATAACAGAGTATTAAACTATTTTAACGTATAATGGTACAAAAGTGTAAAAATGCCTTTAAACTTCTACCATATGAGAAAATTAAACAGAAGTTTGAAAAGAGTGGTCGCAAATGGGGCCACTCTTTTCATAAGTTATGTAAATTCACTAGCTATTAAAGAACTAACATTTCGGAGGGCAAGTAGGGCCATTCCCGCCATTTCCAGCCCCATCATCTTTAAGCCCAGAATTATCTTTGGGTATTTCATTTCCATTTTCATCCAGAGGTATTAAAACGAGGGTCGACTTACCCTCATCTGAAAGTCCATTGGCAAAGCGTATGCCTACAGCTTTAGTTCTTCCCATCATTTCCGTTAACATGTCCGTTCCATAAAATTGTGACCGGATGAGATCTTTGTCTCCCGCGTCATTTTGAGCTTTAATGTATGCTGCCTTTTGGCGATTCGCTTCAGAGGAATTGATATACTCGCCGTCAGTTTTTTTGAAGGTGTCCTTATTTTCTGCCATTGTTAAGTTGATTAGGGTGTCATTTACTGTAAATCTTGGTAATTATAAAAAAGTATCACTTGATGGACAAGTCTTCAGGAAACCCCTGTCACATATATGATTGACATACAGGCATTTATGCCAAAAATAAACGAAAATACACCTAGCAGATTAAGTAAATTTACGGTATCTCAGTACGATTGAAAAAGAAAGCGACGACCATTTTCTAAAGGATAACATATTGACATTTGCATCAAAAAAGCTACATTCGTATCGTACTCGCATCAAAGAATCAAAAGATCCGCCATGGAAAAAATGAAATATGAGGTAGAAAACAGGCTTTTCGGGGTTTGTTCTAAACTGGGTGAAAAACTAAATTTTTCTGCTAGCAGTATCCGCTTATATTTTATCTATGCCTCTTTCTTTACTCTAGGATCACCCATCATTATTTACATATTTCTTGCATTCTGGATGGAGGTAAGAAAGCATCTTCGGAGGCATCAAAACCCAAGTGTTTGGGATTTATAAATTAGCGGTCTACTTCTCCCATAACCACATCTAGCGAACCAACTATAGCCACTAAGTCGGCTATCATCATACCACGAGACAGCTCAGCCAATACCGATAAGTTATTAAAAGAACAAGCTCTAGCCTTCACTCTGTCAGGTACATCAGTCTTACCATTCGTTTTAAAGAAAAAACCCAACTCTCCTTTAGGGTTTTCTGCCCTGCAATAAAAATCCATGGCTTTAGGCCTGATTTTTTTAGGCACCAGTGCCTGTGGGTCAAAACTCTTATTTCTTTTATGCTCTTTAAGGAGAACTTGAGAACATTGCTCAATGATTTTCAAAGACTCAAAACATTCTTCTACACGTACATTGTTCCTATCCCAACAGTCACCTACCGTGCCCATCTCTCCTTTGCCTATAGGCACGTCAAAATCTAACTCTGGATATACAGAATATGCATCTACTTTTCGTAGGTCATATTTTAATCCACTTCCCCTTAAAACTGGCCCAGTGCAGCCGTAATTCACCGCCATCGGTAATGGCAAGACTCCCACATTGGCCGTTCTATTAATAAAAATATGATTGTCAATAATAATTTGACGCAGTTCTGTGAGTTTAGGCCTAAGGTATTTTACAAATTCCAGACATTTCTCTTCAAAGCCGTTTGGAATATCATAAAAAAGCCCACCCACCCATACATAATTATAAAGCATGCGAGCCCCAGAAGTCCATTCTAACATACGCATGATGGTTTCACGATCTCTGAAAAGCCACAAAAATGGGGTGGCAGCTCCTATATCAAGCCCGTAGGTGCCAATGGCAATGAAATGAGAAGCTATTCTATTCAACTCAGACACCAAGACTCGGATATATTCTACGCGTTTAGGGATATCATCACTTATACCCAGCATTTTTTCTACTCCCATGGCCCAAGCGTGCTCTGAGTTCATGGCTGACACATAATCCATGCGATCCACAAATGGGATGGATTGATTAAAAGGCAGAGATTGAGCGTGCTTTTCGAAACAGCGATGTATGTAACCAACGTGAGAAACCACATCTACAATAGCTTCGCCGTTTGTGACTACCTCCAGTCTAAGAACCCCATGTGTAGAAGGATGCTGTGGCCCGATATTAATGAGCATTTCCTCACTTGTTAGCTTGGAAGTGTCATATTTTACGGGTTCGGAGATTGTAAGGTTTTCGGGGCTATATTTATACTGAACTTGCTGCATTTCTATCTGCGAATTTAGGCTACAATTTCATCTTACCGAGACTTTTTAAGAAATGATTTCTACTAAGTCCAGAAGTTTCACAATTTCATTGAGCAATTGTGAGAAACTAAGTTTTGTTCAAAAAGAGAAAGTACTTGTGACCCCTTAATACGAATTTTTCCTATTTTGATACTATAATACAAGAAACGAAGATGTCGGAAAACTATAGTTGGTACAATGGTCAAACAGCCCTATCAGATGAAATCAAAATCAGTACGGATGACCTCGGTTTCTTAAGAGGCTACAGTCTTTTTGACTATTTCAGGACTTATAATCAAAATGCTTTTCAATGGGACTGGTACTGGGATCGTTTTGAAACTTCTGCCAAGCTATTGAATATTCCACTAGATATTAAAAAAGAGGACGTACGAAGCATTGTTGATGAACTTATTCGATTAAGAAATAAACCAGAAGCGGCTTTTAGATTTATTCTCACAGGCGGAGACTCTCCGGATAGCTCCACCATGGTGAGTCCAAATTTTTTAATAAGATGCGAAGATTTGCCTTTTATAGATCCTGAAACCTATAAGACAGGCATTTCAATCATTACACACAGCTACGCTAGGGATATGCCAGAAATAAAATCTACAGATTATAAACGAGTCCTTTCCCTAGAGTGTGAAATAAAAAAAGCGAATGCCGTGGATGTGCTTTATCATTCAGACGGTTTTATCTCTGAAATGAGTAGAAGTAATGTTTTCATTGTAAAAGATGGCCAGCTAAAGACAGCTGAAAAGGGGGTTTTGAAAGGTATTACACGGAAAGCTGTGATCGCTATTGCCTCGCCTGATTTTAGTGTAGAAGAAACAACCATCAGCCTGAAAGACATTTTCAATGCAGATGAAGTTTTCACGACTTCTACCAATAAAAAGGTGCTCGGAGTTACTAAAATAGACGGCCGTCAAATAGCAAATGGTCAGGTAGGGCCTGTCACAAAAGAACTATACAGTAGGTTTGAGAAGTTGACGCTTAACTGGTAACTAAAAGTTTATTCACTTTTTCCTTTCTTAGTGAGGCGTTTTAAGTCTTACAAGCATTAACATTTCCTAAAGCAGCACATGCATAAAATAGAACCTTACTATAACTGGCAGAAGTATTATCAAGCTGAAAAGGATCTGCGTTCTCCCTTCTTCGGAAAAACATACAGCATTTTTTATGAGCACGATGTTTATGGCTATTATATCGACCCAAACTGGGACAATATTGGGTCGGAAACACTATATGCCAAATTGCTCTTTGTTGATTATTCGCAACGTTTTGCAGTCATTGAGCTTTTTGGTGAATGGAATGACTCCTTACACAATGACATCATGTATTTGAAAAGAACGGTGATAGACCGTCTCCTAAAAAACGACATTGATAAATTTATTCTTGTTATAGAAAACGTCTTCCAGTTTCATGGAGGAGACACAGATTATTATGAAGAGTGGTTTGAAGAAATAGAAGATGGTTGGGTAAGCCTTCTTAATGCTCCACAATTCATTTTGACAGAAATGCAGAAATATAATCTAGATTATTACCTGAATTTTGGTGGAACGCTCCAGTTTGATCAGTGGCGAACTATGACGCCTGATCAGCTTTTTCAATTAGTTTCTAGCCTTATGACACGCCGACTTGGAGCATAAAAAATGGTGGCCTCAACATTTGCTGAAACCACCATTTTATAAAACAATAGATTTTACTGAATAGAATCATAAACCTTAACACCAGACCATAAGTGGCTATAATCCTCTATAAATTTAAGGTGTATAGGGTCTAGCTGATACATTTCTTCTTCTTCAAAGTTTTTAAACATACACATCCAGCTTACCGCATAATCTTTCACTATCACCTCTCTATCTGTAGAGGCGGGGAAACCTATATAATGCTTTTGAATAGTAGAAACCTTAGAAAGTTCGTTTAGTCCTTTTACCAACTCGTCTCTATCTTCCATGCTATCCGGATTATTCAAATAGAAGTAAACGTGATGGATAAATGGATTTTCAAGCTCTACTACCGGCTCGTTTATTTCTACCTCTTTTTCTTCTACCTGCTGGCAAGAGAATAAAAAGGCAATACATAAAACACTTAAGATTGATTTCATTATTTTTTCTCGTTTTTATTAAAAGCTTATTTCAAAATTGTTTCTATTTGCTCCAGTTCAGAAGCTGAGAATGTTTTATTCTCCAATGCTCCTAAAGAGTTTTCTAGCTGAGAAACACGGCTAGCCCCTACTAAAACAGTAGTTACGCGTTCGTCTTTTAAAAGCCACGCAATGGCCATTTGAGCCAAAGATTGCCCTCTACCTTCAGCCAAATCATTTAGTTTTTGAATTCTGCCAATAACGACATCATTCAACTCTTCTTTTTGTAAAAAGCCATGGTCTAATGCCGCTCTAGAACCTTCAGGAATTCCCTTTAGGTATTTATTGGTCAATAAACCTTGAGCCAAAGGCGAAAAAGGAATACAACCCACGCCGTTTTGACCAAGAACATCCATCAAACCTTGCTCCGCATCACGAACAAACATGCTATACTTAGGCTGGTGGATGAGACACGGTGTACCTAAATCTTTTAAAATAGCTAAGGCTTCAGAAGTTTGCTCCGGATTATAATTACTTAAACCTACGTACAAAGCTTTTCCAGACCGAACAATGCTGTCCAAAGCTCCCATAGTCTCTTCCATTGGTGTTTCTGGATCTGGACGGTGTGAATAGAAAATATCCACATACTCTAAGCCCATTCTTTTCAAGCTTTGATCGCAACTAGAAATTAAATATTTACGAGAACCCCATTCACCATAAGGGCCTGGCCACATATCATAGCCGGCTTTTGAAGAAATAATGAGCTCGTCTCTATATGGCAAAAAGTCTTTCTTTAAAATTGACCCAAAGTTTTCTTCAGCAGAACCAGCCGGTGGACCATAATTGTTGGCTAGGTCAAAATGGGTTATGCCTGAGTCAAATGCCTTGTGAAGAATAGAACGATAGGTCTCGTATGTATCTACTCCTCCGAAATTATGCCAAAGGCCTAAAGACATTTCGGGTAGTTTAAGACCGCTTTTTCCGCATCTGCGGTATTGCATTTTATCGTATCTGGCTGAGTCTGCTATATATGTCATTTCTACTTTTAGAATTAATGATTAGCACTCCATCAAGCGAGCACCTTTACAAAACATCAAATATAGGAATTTGAAATTTTGTATTCCTGCTTAATTCTGGACTTATTTTATCAAAAATTAAGGGCTCTTAAAGTCTCCATTTGTGTAATTTTACTATCCCTTCATAATCGTTCTCATTTTTTTGTCGAGCAAATTGCTTCAAACCTATGAAACCCATGCTTCCTTTCTTCTTACTCGCTCTCAACTTAATCTCTTGTGCTCAGCCAACTATCAGCTTCACATTTGATGATGGTTCTACGCAGGATTATGGCACTTATGAGTTCAGAGAGTGGAATAATATGATTCTAAAGAGCTTAGACAATGCTGAGCTTAAATCCATTTTATTCGTCAAAACCAAAGGTAAAGCCAATCTCAAAGGCCAAGAGTTATTAAAGAGCTGGAATGAGAAAGGACACGGAATAGCCAATCATACTTTCTCTCACCCAAATCTCAACCGATCAGAAGTAAGTTCTCAGGATTTTAAGTTGGAATTATTGAAGGCCGATTCTCTCCTTAGAAATTACAGTAACTTTTTACCGCTCTTTAGATTCCCTTATCTGAAAGAAGGTGATAACCAAAACAAGGTAAACCAAATTCGTCAAACGCTATCAGATAATAATTACAAGAATGGTTATGTCACCATCGACGCGTCAGATTGGTATATTGATAGTAGGTTAAGACAAAGGCTCCGAGAAAACCCAGAAGCGGACATTGAGGCATTCAAAAAATTCTACTTAAACCATATTCTAGAAAGAGCCACATTTTATGAAACCTTATCATTTGGCCTAACAGAAAGGCATATTAGTCATACGCTTCTTCTCCATCATAATTTATCTTCAGCTCTCTTTCTAGATGATTTAATAGAAATGTTTCAGAAAAAAGGATGGAACACCATTTCTGCTAAAGATGCATATCACGATGCTATTTTTAAGGAGACTCCATTACATGCCGGTGAAAGCTTAATTTGGGCTTTGGCAAAAGATTCTGGAAAGTATGAAGAAGTACTCCGCTACCCAGCGGAAGACAGCCGATACGAAAAGAAAGAAATGGACGATTTAGGCCTTTGATTCAAACTAGAAGGCTAGAGCCAATTCGTTTTTAAACAGTTTGCCTTAGCTTTGGTGAAAATTTATACTATGCAGTGGGAAACGCTTTTTTCTAATAAAAGATACGGTTCTAGAAACCTTCAAAATACAGACGAAACTCGTGGTGAATATTTAAGAGACTATGATCGATTAATTTTCTCTTCCCAGTTTAGAAGGTTACAGGACAAAACACAAGTATTTCCTCTTCCTGGCTCTATTTTCGTACATAATAGACTTACGCATAGCTTAGAAGTGGCTTCAGTGGGTCGTTCATTAGGAAGGCTAGTTGGCGAAAAAATAGCAAAGGGAAATGCCCAAATTTTAAGTAAGCATGCCCAAGAGTTTTACCGTTTCGGACTATCAGATGTTATTCAAACAGGCTGCATAGCTCACGACATTGGAAACCCACCCTTTGGCCACTCAGGCGAAGACGCTATTCGTACTTTTTTCATGGAATTGTCGACTGGACATAAAACTATTTTAGAAAAAGACTTAAGTACCAATCAGTTCAATGATCTTAAAAACTTTGAAGGAAATGCCAATGCATTTCGTGTTCTTTCTAGTGTTTTCCTAAAGGCTGGGCTAAAGTTAACCTACACCACACTGGCGTCTATAGTGAAATATCCTGTAGATAGTACCCATGGTTTTGATAAAGAATCAGGCCTTGTTTCCACAAAAAAGTCAGGGTATTTTGACGCCGAACTTCCTGTGATGAAAGAAATGGCTAGGGACCTCCAAATGACCTATTTGGATAAAGATAAAAACCTTTTAGCCAGACATCCTTTTGTTTTCTTGGTAGAAGCAGCTGACGATATCTGTTATAGAATTATAGACTTGGAGGACGCTTACAGACTTCATATTTTAACTTTTGACGAAGTAGCCCGTCTGTTAATTCCCTTTTTTGAAGGAGAGTCTAATGAAGCTTATATCAAGGAGCAAATGACCGCGATGAAAGATGAGAAACAAAAACTTTCTCTGCTCAGAGCCATGCTCATTAGTCTTTTAACGAGGAAGTGTTCCGAAGCCTTTATGGCGAATGAAAAAGCCTTATTGGCCGGTGATGTAAATAAATCATTAGTGGAGCTTATTGACATGAAATCAATAGCCCTCATGGACCAAATAGATGCCATTTCAATTGACAAAATATATAACCACCAGTCTGTTATAGAAATAGAAATAGCTGGCTTTCATGTAATTGGTGGCTTATTAAAAGAATTCTTAGGGGCTATTTTGGAGCCTAAATCGGCCAAATCAAAGAAGCTGAAAAAACTGGTTCCACAACAATTTGACATCAGTGATGGGCAAGGCCTTTATTTAAACATTCTTTCAATAATCGATTTTATTTCAGGGATGACGGATATCTATGCTGTAGATCTCTACAGAAAAATTACTGGGATACAGATACCTTCTTTGAGATAATGTTTAACTAGCAAAAAAGACTAGAAGGTCTTTCCCCTATTTCATCTAAGCTTAAAACAAAAAAATCCCTCACGGTATATAAAATGCCTAAATCTCTAGGAATACCAGGGACAAAGTTATGGGAAGGTTAAATATAAAGTATCTCCTTAGAAGAAGGCTCAGCCGTATAGATTTCATTTACCAAAGGATTACCACTTAACACTTTAGTTATCTTATTTTCGGTAGCCTGTTCTATATTAAGCTGACAAGTCACTAAAAACCTAAAACAAATTATTTAAGCATGTTTTTTTTTCTAGTAAGTATTGGTTAGAAAAGGTTTCCCAATGTTTTGGTAAACCTTTATACCAAAATAGGTCAAAGCAGGCTAAAGCACTAAAACAATGGAATTCGTTTTAAAGCATTTACCTTTGCTCATGTAAAAAAGAAAGTATATGGATATTCACGTAAGCAACATCCCTTTTAAATTAAAAGACGATGAGTTAAAAGAATTATTTAGCCCCTATGGCGAAGTAGAAAGTGTAAAAATTGTAATTGACCACAAAACAAGACTTAACAAAGGCTATGGTTTTGTGACCATGCCCATTGAACTCGAAGCCAAAAAAGCAATAGTTGGGCTAAATGGCCACACCTTAATAGATAGAAAACTCAAAGTAAGCCTTTCAACAAAGAAAGAAGTAAAAAAAGCTAAGGATGTGCTTTTACCATTCTGGAAAAGAAAACCTAAAAAAACGGAGTCCGTGGTGACCTTTGATGGGCAGCATAAAAAACCTGTAAAAGGGAAACATAAAAAAAGACGTGGCCACGGCAGAGGTACTACCTACTAGACAGAAACAGTTCCTTCAAAAAATTTCTTACATTTCGGTTCTTGAGCGGTGGCGGTGCCTCTTCTATTTTGTAGAATTGGTTTATTCCTGATAAATGTCTTTATTCATGTCTATACTTGGATATCACCTCATCGACCCTATGAAAATTATAAAAAAACTCCTAGTAGGTCTGGCTCTACTCATCGCCCTTGCGGCAGCAAGCATTTACCTTTATCTAAATTCCTTAAAACCAGACTACAGTGCCAATTTACAGCTAGAAGGCCTGGAAGCTCCGGTAGAAGTGCTCTATGATGACTTTGCTATTCCGCATATTTATGCAGAAAACGAAGCTGACCTATTCTACGCATTTGGTTATGTCCATGCTCAAGACAGGTTATTCCAAATGGAAATACTTAGGAGGCTGGCCTCTGGTACACTCGCTGAAGTGTTTGGTGTAGCCGCAGTACCCACAGACAAGTTTTTCAGAACACTGAATTTTAAGGCCCACGCAGATATGGCCATAAAAGCCAGAGATGCTCAAAGCCCAGAAAGTAAAGGAATGGTAGCCTATTTAAAAGGAGTAAACGCCTATTTGAATAAAGGAAAAACACCTATTGAATTTACCCTGGCTGGCATACCAAGAAGAGATTTCACCCTCCAGGATGTGGAAATGATAGTGGGTTATATGGGCTATACTTTTGAAGCCGCTTTTCAAACGGAGGCTATTGTGACCTACATCAAAAATGAATTTGGCGAAGCCTATTTGCCAGATGTGGTTAAGGGCTGGCCTGATTTAAAAGATCAAATAAATGTGGATCCTGTTGGTCAGAAACGAGCAGCTAAAAGTTTGGCTTCTATGGCTGACCAAGTCAGAGCATTGAGTTTAGACCTTCCCTTCAAGCCCTTCCATGGCTCTAATGGCTGGGTAATTTCTGGTTCTAAAACAAAGTCCGGAAAGCCTATATTGTCAAACGACACACACATTGCCTTTTCGCAACCTTCCGTCTGGTACGAGGCACATTTAGACTGCCCTACTTTGAAGGTTTACGGTAGTTTCTTAGCAGGAGGGCCATTCCCTGCCTTAGGCCATAATGAATACGGAGGGTGGGGAATCACAATGTTTGAAAATGACGAGGCCGACTTTTATAAAGAGAAATTAAACCCCGACAATCCAAATGAGGTCTGGTACAAAGACCACTGGGAATCCATAGAAAGTCAAAAAGAAATTATCAAGGTAAAAGATAGTGAAGATATTTCACTGCAAGTTCGTAAGACCAGACACGGCTATTTAATGAATGGTGCTTTTACTGACTTAGATTATGAGGCTGAGCCAATAGCTTTCCAATGGGTTTATCATCAATTACCTAGCAAAAACCTTCAGGTCTTTTATAGGCTATCAAAATCTAAAAATGCCAAAGATGCTGCTGAAGCAGTCAAAGATTTAACTGCACCTGGTCTAAATTTCATGTGGGCAGACACGGAAGGAAACATAGCTTGGTGGGCTGCTGGAAAACTTCCCATCAGGCCAGAACATGTCAATCCTAATTTAATATTAGACGGAAGCACAGGAGCCGATGAATGGCTTGGCTACTCAGATTTCGAATATAACCCTCAAGTTTTAAATCCAGAAAAGGGCTATTTAATTACAGCCAATAACCAACCTGCTGACATGGGAAATGGGCTAGTACCTGGGTATTATGTGCCCTCCAATAGGTATAACAGAATAGAGGAGCTTCTAGGAAATAACAAATTAGACTGGACGGAGGAAAGCATAAGAGAAATCATCAATGATAATACTTCTAGTATTTATCCCGTCATGATAGACTCTATTAAAAGTGCTGTGCGGATAAATGAATTAGAGCCTTTGGCCAAAGAAATACTAGCCATTTTAGACGATTGGGATGGAGCACACAAATTAGAGAGCATTGCCCCTACCATGTTTAATAAGCTCCTTTTCAATATTTATAGAAACACACTATTTGATGAACTAGGCGAAACGTTCTTTAACAAATTTGAGAACAGCCATGCCCTAAAAAGAAATACAAAAGTCTTTTTTGAAAATGCAGAGTCACCCTGGTGGGATGATATTGCTACAGCACAAAAAGAAGACAGAACAACCATTTTCACCAAGTCCTTAAATCAAACCGCCAGTGATTTAAGTTCACAATTGGGTCCTGACATGAATCAATGGCAGTGGCACACCGTTCATACCCTGACTCACGAGCATCCAATGGGAAAAATACCGGCTTTGGCAAAATACTTTAACGTAAGTGTAGGTGGAGTGCCTGGTGGCAGAGAGACTATAAATAATATGACGTTCAAACTAGACTCTACCGGCCTCTATAAAGTCAATGGTGGTCCTGCCTTAAGAAGAGTCATAGACTTTGCTAACCCTTCCCTCGGTTTTGGAGTCATTCCAACGGGGCAGTCGGGTTATTTCATGAGCACGCATTATAGTGACCAAGCTCACATTTTTGCCCAAGGAGGCAAGAGGCATGAGCTTATGGATAGGAAAATGATAGAAAAAGTCATGATAGGCAAGTCTGTTTTTAAACCTTAAAGAAGTAAATTGCTTAAAATTCAACCTTTAAAAAAAATGGCATTATCAAAAAACTCATTCAAGACAGAGGTAAAAGAAGAAACTTTTGCCATTCTCGACTTTTGGCTTAATCATACTGTAGACAAAGAAAACGGCGGCTTTTATGGTACTGTACTGGTCGATAACACACCAAAAAAAAGTCAGAAATCGGTAGTGGCTACTGGCAGGATTTTATGGGGTTTTAGCACCTCTTTGATTTTCTTAAAAAACGCCCCTGAATTAGGCTCATATAATGCCATTAAACCTGAGTTAGAAAAACTCTCTGAAAGAGCTTTTCAATATCTCAAAACTTATTTTTGGGATGAAACGTATGGCGGAGTTTATTGGGATGTTAATCCAGACGGCACTAAAGGCACAGGGACAAAATCACTTTATGGGCATAGTTTCTATGTCTATGGTATGAGCGAATACTATAGGGCTACCCAAAAAAAGGAAGCCTTAGAAATGGCTCAAAAGTGCTTTGATGTCATCGTAGAAAAAGCATACGACAAAGTCAATGGAGGCTATATAGAAGGCTTCGCCGAAAACTGGGAAGAAACCGACGATTATATTTTGGCCAAAGGCTCTTCCAGGAAATCTATGAACACTCACCTTCACCTTTTGGAGTGTTTTGCTAATTTGTATCGCGTAGATAAATCTAAAAAAGTAGCGTTCCATTTAAAACACTGCTTAGAGATAGTCCTAGATAAAATCATTGGAGAAGGAAATACTCAAATGACTTTATTCTTCACGGAGGATTGGCAAGCCTTAACAAAAACTATTTCTTATGGGCACGATATAGAGGCAAGCTGGCTCGTTTTGGAGGCCGCAGAAATTTTAGCCAACGAAGAACTTGTTCATAAATGCAAAAAGGTCTGCCTAGCCATGGCCAAAGATGCTGCTGACGGCTTGCAAGATGATGATGGAATGATTTACGAATACGACCCCGAAACCGGACATACCAATAGTAGCCGAGACTGGTGGGTAATGGCTGAAGCCATGGTAGGTTTTTATAATGCGTATCAGCTAAGCGGAAAAGCCCATTATCTTGAAAAAGCAGAGCGTAGCTGGGGCTTTATTAAAAAACATCTCATAGACCACGAAAATGGAGAATGGTTTGGGGGCGTAAACGCCAATCATGAAGTCACCAATCAAACAAAATCCAGTCCATGGAAAGCTCCATATCACAACCTCCGATCGTGTATGGAGATTTACAGGCGTATTTCATAGACTTCAAAATAGGTGTCATCCCATTGAAACTAAAACTTTTTCTTTTCCTTTTAGTTCTTGTTTCTTGCTCCCAAAAGGAGCCAAAACTGTTCACTGAAATAACTGCAGATCACAGTCAAGTTCATTTTTCCAATAATGTCTTGGAAAATGAAAAGTATAATGTTCATGATTATCATAACCTCTATAACGGAGGGGGAATTGCCGCCTTTGATGCGAACAATGACGGTCTTATAGATTTATACTTTACAGGAAACCAAGTAGCCGACAAACTCTATTTGAATAAAGGCAATTTCGTTTTTGAAGATATTACCAAATCCGCAGGCATAATTCAACGTGGCTGGTCTACCGGCGTAACCATTGCCGATGTGAACAAGGATGGATTTCAAGACATCTATGTCTGTAAAGCGGGTAATGAAAATACCGAAGCATTAAAGAATCACTTATACATAAATCAAGGTGACCTAACTTTTGAGGAAGAAGCAGATAAATGGGGCTTAGCAGATACTTCTCTGTCCACGCAGGCTTCATTTTTTGACTACGACAAAGACGGTGATTTAGACTGCTATTTACTGACAACCTCCAATCTTTTTAGAAATCCAAATCAGCTTAGAGAAAAGGACAAATATGGTCCGTACGCCGTAGATAAGCTTTTTCAAAATGACGGACTTGGCAATTTCTCAGACGTTGGCCTTTCAGTGGGTATTAATGAAAATACTCATGGATTAGGCCTTGCAGTAGCGGATATAAACAACGACGGATGGGAAGACATTTTAGCTTCCAGCGATTTCCTTCCAAATGATGCCCTCTATATCAATAATCAAGACGGTACTTTTACTAACAAGGCCGCCGAGATAATGCCGTACCAGAGTCGCTTTTCTATGGGAAATGACATCGCAGATTTAAATAATGACGGACTTCCAGAAATGATGACCGTGGATATGCTTCCTCCCGATAATGAGCAGCAGAAAAAAATGTTGATGACATCATATCATGTCTTTGAAACCGAAGGTATGATGGGTTATCAGGATGAATTCACACGTAATATGCTTTTCCAGCATCTAGGAAATGACCAACATAATAAGAGCCATTTTTCAGAAATTGGCCAATTTAGCGGTGTTCATGCTAGCGACTGGTCTTGGGCACCACTCATGATGGATTTTAATAATGATGGCAAGAAGGATCTCTATATTTCCAATGGTTATAAAAGAGACGTGACAGACTCAGATATTATTTCCTACAACATGAGCTTCGCAAAAAAAACAGAATCTGCAGAAGAGTTAAAAGCCTTCATGAATGACAATGTTTTGGCCTCACCTCAGCTTAGTAGAAAGAACCAATTCTTTGAAAACAAAGGAAGTTTTAGATTCAAGAATAATTCTGAAACTTGGCTAAATCAAGAAGCTGGATTTTCAAATGGTGCCGTCTTTGCAGATTTAGATAACGACGGTGACTTAGATTATGTGGTTAACAATATCAATCAAAGAGCAAGCATATTTAGAAACGAGTCTTCAGAAAATGCACTGACGCTTAGACTCGAATCTGATATAGTTCAAGGAACCAAGATCGTCTCTTGTATAAAGACAAATTGCCAAACCTATATCCATTCTGTAACTAGAGGCTATCTTTCTGCTATGGCCACTCCTGTTATCATTGGCCTCGGAGGCGTCCACACCATTGATTCTCTTACCGTTGTTTGGCCAAATGGCAAAAGCCAAAAGTTAGAAGACATTAAAGCCAATCAGAATGTTATTCTTAATCAAAAAAATGCGGATGTTTTTCTATCCGAACCCACTATTAAACTTCCCCTATTTACAGAAATCCCTTTTCATTATACTCACAAAGAAGCTCGATTTATAGACTACTACAGAGAAAATCTATTGCTTCATAAATACTCTCAAAATGGCCCTATTTCTGCAATAGGTGATGTTAATAACGATGGGCTTGATGACATTTTCTTTGGGGGCAATAGCGAAATTTCAGGTACTTTGTTTTATCAAACAAAATTGGGCCAGTTTCATGAAAAGAAACTAAGAACATTTCAAAAGCATGAAGATTCTGGAGCGGAGTTTATAGATTTCAATCAAGATGGGTATCTTGATTTATATACGATGAGCGGAAGTAATGAGTTTGACTTAGCCTCAGGTTTATATCAGGACCATATCTATATAAATGACGGCGAAGGACGTTTTACCGAAGTTGAAGGCTTGCTACCAAAGAACGATATTCCTGGAGCGGCAATATGTGCCATAGATATAGATAAAGACGGCCACAAAGACCTCTTTAGAGCTGCGGCCGTACTGCCTGGACAATTTCCTCAAGTAGCTAAGAGCTACTTGTTATTAGCAAAAAAAGATAGTTTCCAACAAGTTGATTTAGGGTACCTAGGCCTAGTGACTGACGCGACCATCCTAGACTACAATCAAGATGGTTGGCAAGATTTAGTAATTGTAGGAGAGTTTATGTCTCCTACGCTCTTTCTTAATAAGAATGGTAGCCTAGATAAAGACAACTCCTTTATCAATAGGCCTGGTCTCTGGCAGTCTGTTGCTGCTGCCGACTTAAACAATGACGGATTTGAAGATCTCGTTATTGGGAATATAGGTCGTAACTACAGATACCCCTTTAGCACTGAAAAGCCTATAGAATATCACCAACTCAACTTAGTTCAAAAAGATAATACAGCATTTATTCATACCTATTTTGAAGGAAATTCAAGATGCTTTATTCCTGCTAGAGATGAGCTAATCAGGCAATACCCATATCTAAGATCGCTCTTCCCAAATTACGCCTCGTATGCTAAAACCAATGCAGATAACTACATCCAGAAACCCGCATCCTTGAGTGCATCATACATGGAAAGTGTCATTATATGGAATAGAGGCGGAAAAGGTTTTGACGTAGACGTTCTAGCTCTGGAAGCTCAAAAATCAAAAACAAACGCTATTCTTCTAGAAGATTTAAACGGAGATGGCCAAAAAGATATTCTTTTAGCGGGTAACGATTACACTTCTGAACCTATCAACAGTGGCTACGTAGAAGGCTCTAAAAGTACTATGCTTTTAAATGCTGGAAAGGAGTCATTTGGGTATAAGCCAAACGTCGAATCTGGACTTTGGCTATCTGGAAGAACCACAGGACTTTTGTTTCTCAATAACAAATCAATTACCCCTCTAATTATAGCCACAAAATCACAAGACAATGCTTCCCTCTATCAATACGGTCGTAAATTTTAGATAAAAATTGCCGTACAAAGTGCATGTCGGATTGATCAGAAACATGCAAACAAATAAAGGCCTTCAAGCAAGCTTGAAGGCCTTTATTTAAATTTTATTTATATGTCTAATAGAGAGATTGACTTTTTACAAAAGTATCATCACTCAAATACAAGCCAGCATTAAAAATTTCAAAACCAACCTCCTTTGTTGAAACCGTCACCGAGCCATTATTTGAATTAAGAATTATCGTCTTTAATTCTTCATCTTTTTCTGGATGAAATAGAACTAGTTTACCGGAGCTCTCTCCAAATGGAAGTGAGTATTCCACTACAACGCTGGAGGAGGAGCTCAATGCTTTACTCTTTCTGAGATATATATCTGCATCTGCCGAAGAAACTACATTGGCTGGTTTGCTTCCTATAGGACGGCCGTTTTCATCAGACGTCGCTTGACCAAAAGACGCAAGACCGACTAAACAAAATAATATAGATAAGACTATTTTCATGATATTAACGTTTTGCATTTTTAGATTTTGAATTCAACTGAGCTTCTAAAGAATTTATTCTGCTGTCTAAAGCCGCATAGTTTGACACTTGGCCTTCTAATTGATCTATTCTTAGCTTTTGCTCTTTTAAGGCCTGAATTAGAATAGGAATAAGAGAGTTATAGTCCACTGTTTTATAGAAATCACCCCGTCCAAGGTTTTTAGAAGTCACTAGTTCTGGTAACACTTTCTCTAAGTCTTGAGCCACCACGCCAAATTGCTTTTTGTCAGAAAAACCATACTTCTTGATAATGTCTTCTCTATAAAAGTAAGACTTAGGATAAACTTTCATTAAAACATTAGTAGCATCTGTAAGTGCAACAATGTTTTGTTTTAGCCTTTCATCTGAAGGTGCTGAAGCCCCTGGTAGAATTGCATTTTTCACATAAACACCCGTTGTCGTCACTGTGAAATTTGAAATCCCTCCCGTAGTTTGAACATCAAATAATCCGTTGGGAGTAAAATTATTGTCAATATTAATTCCAACAGCCCACGTAGGACTAACTAATAATGCGTGATTATTAGCATCAGCAGAATGTGCAATATCCAGCTGACCATCCGGAGTACTCGTTTCAAAGCCAATATCTCCATCAGCTGCTATAAAAAAACTATTATCAGGTGCAGAAGGTTGAATTCTAAAAGGCAATGTACTTCCATTAGTAGCGTCTCTTATAAAAAAATTGGCCTCGTTTCCGCCTAAATCCCATGTCTGAGGAGTAAATCCAGATGCCCCATTTTGTTCTAAACGTAAAGCTGGAGAATTACCACCTACACTATGAACCTCAACTAAGGGAGTTGTTGTACCGAAGCCTACTCGACCAGAACTGGCCACATACAGCGAATTCGAAGCAGCACCAGCTTCAATAGTAAATGGGGTTCTTCCACTATCAACGTCATCAATAGAGAACTTATTCTGTCCGCCATTGGCAGCATCATTAAAAGTTATCTGCCAATCATTAGTTGGAAAACCTGCCGCATTACTCGTGTCTTGAGCCTTTATTCTTAAGTTATTTTCCTTTAAACGTATGGTGTCAAAACCAAAGCTTTCGCCATTAACACAGTCCATGCCAATACAGGCACTACCGTTTACAATTAAATCGTCATTGATCACTTGATCCGTCACTGCTTTTTGTTCTGTGGCAGCACTATTTATCTGCTTTAGTTTAGAATCGTTCTTTTTCAAACTTATCTGAGCTTGCATAAAGAAACTCCCAAAAAATAGAATTAGAAGAAACCTGATTCTAGTTATCATGTAGTATAATGTTTAATTTTAAATCAAAAATAAAGATAATTAAATATTTCTAAATGTCTAATATGAATCGTTCCCTAAAGTTCTTAGTTCTCTTCCTATTCTTGATTGGATGTAATGCCGATGTCAGCAATGAACGAATAGGACTATTTGCGAAAACTAAGGGACTTAATCCTGAGCAAGTAAATGCCTATGCCAACCAAGCTTTAAAAGCAGATAAAGGCATCGGGTTTGGAGAAGAATTGACCATTGAAATTTTGGGTATAGATGACTTCCGAACAGATGAGAATGGACGTGTCTTCCTTGGAGGCGAAAACACTTTGGTAGATTCTGATGATAATGTCATTTACTATGTCGAAGATTATTTCAAAAAATATGAATTGACCGGAGTAAGTACTAAAGACGCCAAGAGTCTCAAATTTAATCTCAGAGTAGGAAAGCCAATGACCAAGGACAGCACCTATAGGTTTCTATTTAAACTCTGGGACAAAAAGAGTGAAAAGGAACTCAAAGGAAACATTGAACTGCTTGTAAAATAAATCTAATCTGGCAAGGAAGGACAAGTCGCTTTTATTGCCGCATTGAACACCGTACCCCGTTTTGACTCAAACCCAGGGTCCAAATTTATCTTTCTTCCTGCTTCGAAATCAACTCTTGAAGTATTCTCAATCGTATTGCTGGCATTTATAACATTTATTGCCTTGTTAGTTTGGACCACGTTGTCCATATCATGTAAGGGAGAAACTAGACTTAGGTCCGAAGGGATAACGTGAAGAGATATAGCAGATGCCGGTGATGATACCACTGGAGCTGTTGAAATCACCATCACTTTATAATTCAAACCACCTTTGACGTAGTTAGGAATAGTACCGCTGATAGAACCTGCATTACCGGAAGTCCCAATTAAAACAGAATTGGCAAAGCTTCCATTCTCATCGGATAAATAGGCATTGAAAAGGTTTCCCACTTTAAAAACGCTCGTTTCTCCATTTGTAAATGTAGAAGAAGTTACAATGATGCTACTTCCTACACATACCTCCGCAGCCGACAAAGTTGGGCTTGTAATATTATCTAAGCCCAAGACCACCGAAAACTGAATAACATCTGGCCCTATTACAACATTACCTATTGCCCCATTTTGGTCGTAGCCCCGACCCTGAAACGAGTAGAGGTTTTCATCAAGTATAGCTCCATTGGGTGCATTATCCACTTCATGAAGGTGAAAAGGCATGTTATTATCTACTTCATACTGTGCAATGCTTGTTCCAGATAACTGAAGTTCTACACTTTCTACCACTGGTGTTGAACAAGTCGTTAGAGCCACTACAGTGATAGGCCGGTTAGATATTTGAACTTCTAAATTCTGTTGAAGCGGGGCAATGATCTCTGGTGAACTTCCTCCATATACTAAATAATAACTCATAGCAGGAGAAGAGCAACCTACAATAACATTTGTAGTAAGAGTTGCAGAACAATTCTTATTATCTGCCACTGTAGCTGTATATACCCCAGCATTAGCTATTTTGGCATTCGGGATTGAAGGATTTTGAAGACTACTTACAAAACCAGAAGGTCCTGTCCAATCGAAAGTTGTTCCATTTGAAACTGCCATTTGAATTAAGCTTCCTTCTTCATACGGACCAGAATTAGAGGCCGAGGCTGAAAGTATAGGATCAGATACTGTTTTAAAACTCGCATCTGTTCCTGTACAACCTAGGTATGTCACAGAAAAATTACCATAAGTACCAGAGGAAAGATTTGACAGCGTAAAGGCGTTAAGACTCACAGTCACATTCTGTGGGCTTGCTATTCCTGTACTCACGAAGCTCAATGAATATGTGCCATCTGGTAAATTAGTGGTCCTAAATGGAATTCTCCCATCTGAACCTAAACAGGTTGTCGGGCTTGAGGCCAGACCTGCCAATAAGGTTGGTGTAGGAGGGTCACTCAATACCTTGCTGCTTGCATCATTTCCGGTACACCCTAAATGTGTCACAGAAAAAACACTATAAGTACCCGATAAAAGATTCGACAGTGTGAAGGCATTTGCACTCACCGTCACATTCTGTGGGCTTGATGTTCCTGTACTCGTAAAACTTAATGAATATGTGCCATCTGGTAAATTAGTACTCGTAAATGGTATGCTTCCATCTGTACCCAAACAGGTCGTAGGACTTACCGCAGTTCCAGCCAATAACGTTGGCTGCAATGGTGCTCTCAAAATAGCCGAATCTGAAATGGAAACGCCACAAGTCCCTGTTATCATACAACGGTAAAATGTACTGTCATCAACAAACTGGACAGCATCTAACTTTAAGGTGTCATTCATTGCCCCAGGAATATCGCCAAACGGTGAACTACCTACACGTTTCTGCCATTGATAAGTCAATCCTGGACCTATTGCCGCTGTTATGAATTCAAAATCACTCCCTGCACAATTACTTGAATCTTTAGGGTTTATTATGACAATTGGATTACCAAAAACATGCAGTACATAAGAGGAGGTGGTATCCTTATCTCCTTTTGATACTATGATGCATCTATACTCATTATTATTCTCAGTCAAGGCCAGTGCTCCTATCGTTAAAGTAGAAGAGTCAACTTTGGGACATTTTGAGGTCACTGATAAGTTGTTAAAAGACCCTACGCCCCCCAACTTCACTTGCCATTGATAATCTCCAATATTTAAAATGGTATCTACCGTAAGCTTCAATGTACTCGTTTCGCAATTCACCAATTGGGAAGGTTCTAAACCGAAAGTCTGAGCCGGATCTACCAAAGTTGTATCCGAGGCCAATAAACCTTTCTTTGAATATAGGTCATAACCAAAAGACCATGCCTTATAGTAATATTTTGTGGATTGGGTAAGGCCCATATGATTTGGCAAGCTGGAAGCCAAACCTTTGAATAAAACTTCTCCACCTCCGCCTATTGCATTTCCGATAACCAAAGACCCCGTTGGTTCTCCAAAAGCTCCGTTTGAAGAAAATGCCACAAGAATGGAATCCATGTTATTAGCATTTGGAGTGGCCGCCAGTCCTATAGAATTATGACTCAATGTAGAAGCCGCAAAAGTAACAAGCTCCGGGATTTTGACGTAGATACTATCTTTACTGGAGCCACTGTTACCAATTGCCGATATTAAGTCCTGAGACTTATTTACAATCATTTTTGATTTATCAATTTTGACATCAACAGAGTATGTACAGGCAGTACTTGCCGAAATGAAAGCATTACTTACGGAAAAAGAGGCTGAACCAGCAACCCCTGTTACCGTTCCTACGGCACAAGAGTTTGTAATATTTGGGTTAGCCGCAATCACCATTCCCTGAGGCATTGTATCACTGAAACTAATATTGGAGACCGCGTCACCATTTAAAGAATTGTCAATAGTGAATGTCAAAGTGCTTGTTTGACCAGTCAAGATAGTGTCATTTGCGAACACCTTTCTGAATGTTGGCCTTCTATTATTATTTACAATTAAGTATGCCGTAGCAGCATTATAGGACAGTGTATTCGCATTTAAGTCATAGGCAATAGGGCTAGTCGTATTCACAAAGGTCCCGGAGTAGATATCATTTGGGATCTTGACTCTTACCACAAAAGTTACTTCCGCTCCAGCAGCTAAAGAACCTCCACTAAAGTTTATGATGGAATCACCTCCCGCAGCCGTGGATAAAGAAGAACCAATGCCTACCACGTCACTTTGTGGAAGACCTACTGTGGTCATACCAGGATGCATGGCACTTACATCATCTGTAAAAGCAATGTTACTCAGCGGTTTAGTTGGGTTTAGATTCTTAATCTTGAATTCTAATGATACAGTATCTTTAGGCTCTGCATTTGTAAGGAAACGTTTACTAAACTCCAGCCCTAGTGAAACTTCAAAAGATTGATTCATTAAAAGAACATTGCCCTGGTTTGCCGTTATAGTAACACTGTTTTGCTCCAGAACTGTTGGTCTTGAAAGTTCTGTATTGAAAAATTGATAACTAGCA